>Ga0169931_10009594_pt1 | contig 13930 bp, 13 predicted proteins | sample Kivu_15m_20L_FD_129675 | JGI IMG/M metagenome (GOLD analysis project Ga0169931, IMG submission 129675) | Freshwater microbial communities from Lake Kivu, Western Province, Rwanda to study Microbial Dark Matter (Phase II) - Kivu_15m_20L... | ecosystem: Environmental > Aquatic > Freshwater > Lake...
GACGTACGCGCGAGCTTACAAGCGATTTTACCCCGCAATTGATCCGCTCATTTCTTGGTCGCGCTATCGAGAGCAGCTTGAGGACTACTTCGACAGCCAGTTGCATCCACACTGGACGGCGAGTGTCCGTCGGGTTCATCAGCTTCTTCGCGATGGCGATAGCATCTATTAAATGATGCAGGTCACCGGTGAAGAAGGAATCACGATCGAAGACTATGTTACCTATCAGAAATCTGTTTTTTTTGACATGGTCTACTTGCAGCAGGATGCCTACGACAAGGTGGATGTTTCGGTACCCATCGAACGACAGCGGGAGAGCTTTTTGCTTTGTCTGCAGATCATCGATCAGGATTATCCGTTCGCGAGTAATCAACAGGTCCGTGATTTTTTCACGAGGATGACAGGTCTTTTCAAGAACTGGAATTACGCGCCGCGAGATAGCCAAGAGTCCAAGCGCATTTACGAAGAAATTATCCAGTTCGAACGGGGTTCTTACGCAGACCCGGTAGCCGAGAGTCTCGGCACAGTCCCACCCTCGGAAGGGTCTCGCTCAGTGCCTCTTTGAGAAGGAGTCTGACCCGCATCTGACCCTCTCCGGTAAGGCCGAGCAACCAGTGAATTCGACTGGCCTTCAAAGGGTCAGACCCCTTTTCGGAGAGGCCGTGTCTTTGAAGCCAAGCCTTGCTTGCTCCAGGACGGCTTCTACAGTTCTCCTGATGGGATGATCTGTTTGTCGGCTGCTGTCTGAGAGCGGAGCGACAAGCGAAGTTCGAGGGTCCCTGGCTGTCATGACAAGTTCCGTTGCTTCGTAGGAAAAAGTCTGACACCGGACTACAGGCGAGTCAGTTAAACAACTCGTGACCTTGTAGGGGTCAGTGATAAGCGGGAAATCCTCTCAATTCGCGCGTCTTTCTCGTCGACCATGTTATCGGTGTCTCGATTGAGAAGAGTGGTGTGTACGGAATCTTCTGCCCCCCCACACGTCCTCGAATTAGAGCATCGTCCATGCCGCTGCGCAGGCTGCAGTCTGCGGACGCTTCAGGAATCCTTCAGCGTTCCTGAAGCGGCGTGGCAGGGTCCCGCTTTTTGGAGCGAGGAAAAAGAGCGATAGCGGAGTCGCTTTTTTCCGCCATCGTTGGGGAAGTGACGTAGATTTGAAATGGGTTTTGCTCCATTGAGACGAGTCTGGTTGCGATGCAGTCGAAGGTCATTGAGATGAGTCTACTGATGGCCATTACTGTGATGAATAATGGAATCACGTCACTGCTTGAGCTATATCTTGGCCAGGGGCGGCCCGCCCTCTATGTAGCTGTCGGTGCACTCGTCCTGATGGTCGCACTTTCGCCGCTGCTGTGGACTGTCATCGTGCGAACGCCGCGGCAGCAGCAAACTCTGCAGCGCCTCCCGTCGGCATCGTTACTGGCCCGCGTTGAGAGCAAGCAAGGGATCGTATCGGCGGAGCTTGTCAACGGTCTCGGCGAGCATCTCACGATCCTTCTGTCGCGTTTGCGGCGATTGCAAAAGCGAGCGAGGGATTTAGAAGTCGAACGGCAAATCGACGAATGTCGCGGTTTGGCGGAATTCGCGCTAACGAGCGTCCGTCAGATCGCGAGACGGCTACGACCAAGCATGCTCGATGATCTGGGTCTTGGCGCCGCGGTTGAGAATTTGGTGGAGGAGGCGAATCAGAATCGTGGCGAGAGCATTTCCTTGGAGATGAGCTCCGAGTTCGCCAACCAAAGGTATTCCGATCCGATCGCTATGGCGGCATTCTGTATCGTTCGGGAAGGTGTCGGAAATATCATCCGCCACTCAGGTGCGAAACAGGGCTATGTACGGCTTTCGTGCAGCGAAGGTGGGATGAAAATCGAGATTGAAGATGACGGGGCTGGGATGACTCCTCATGTTTGCAAAACAGCCCTGGTGGGGGACGGGGGGCTCCGTGAGATCGAGCTCCGTGCCCAAGCAGCAGGCGGCAGCTTCCGTTTGCAATCCACCCCAGGTCAAGGGACCCGGCTGCATGTTCGCTTACCTCTGGAGGAATCTTCCATTGAGTAAGACAAGAGTAATGCTGGTCGATGATCACAAACTGGTTCGTGCCGGTTTGCGACTGCTGATTAATCAGGAGGAGGACTTGGAGGTCGTTGCGGAGGCGGCGTCGATCCAAGAGGCGCGAAGCGAACTGGTCCGCGCTGCTCCTGACTTGGTGGTGATGGATCTGAGCTTACCAGGCGGAGGTTCGCTGGACTGGATTCGGGAGCTGGCCGCAAAGTCGACGCCTCCAAAGGTTTTGGTCCTCACCATGTACAACGAGCCACCCTACGCGCGTGCTGCTTTTGCGGCTGGAGCTCACGGCTATGTGGTGAAGACAGTCGCCGAAGATGATCTCTTGACTGCGCTGCGAATTGTCAAGCGGGGAGGAGCGTTTATCGATCTCGATGACGAAGCAAGAACGGCCAGCGTGTTTGGGCAACCACGTCAGAGTTCGAGCACTGATCTTGGGCCGCACAGGTCTCCGCTCAGCCCGCGGGAGTTGCAAGTCCTTGCGATGTTGGGGGCAGGACACACGAATCAGGCTATCGCGGAGGCGCTCGCACTGAGTCCGAAGACCGTTGCCACTTATCGGGCGCGAATCACCGAAAAGTTAGGACTCAAGACGATTGCGGATTTTGTGCGATATGCTCAGGACTTGGGAATTCAAATCCCGCCGAGAAGTGACGAACTGCTGTGATCGTGACGGGCGAAGCCGCAATCGACAATCCTTTAATCACGCCGATGGGTCTGAGAGCCTATCCGAAAAGGGGTCTGACCCACGGTGGACCCATACGTGCTTCCGCAACCCGTCAATGTCATGCTCTTCGGGTTTCGCGATGTTATGGGCCACATCGTAGACGAGTTCCATTCCTAATTCGTGCCAGGGTCGCACCCAAGCTGCCGCATTGGTCAAAACCACGATCCAGCGCGCGCCGACTGACATTTTCCGGTAGTGCTCCTTCGAGACACCCAAACATTGGCGACCTATTCCGCCGCTAAATCCGAGCGAAGGTGCTCGATCAGTGACTCATCGGCATAGATCCATCCGTCGACGCGCATTCCCTTTTTGTAGCTTTTGGGAATTCGCCAGCAGAACTCGTTGATCTGCTCGAGCGGCCCGCTGTAACCCCCTGACGTCATCCAAAGTCCTCAATCAATCCAGCAGGCAGTTAGATGTCCACCAGCACCGTTGCGGACCAGAGATCCCCATCGCGATGGACGTCAAGTCCATGATAAGTAATCGCTTTGACCTCGTGATCGAGTCGATGTCGCGCGACATCGAGCGGTTCCCCAATCGCAGTGACCACAAGCCGGTTCGGCTCGACGCTTACCTCAAACTCCGAAAACAGTAATCTCTCCGTATCAAAGGTGTAGAGGAGTTCGCTGAGCCAGTCGAGCAGCAGGTAATCGAGTTCCCCTCCCTCGACAAGGAAGTTACGCCGCACTCGTCCTCGAATCTCCTGCTGGTTCGCGACAATCAGGGAAGTGAACGCTTTTCCCGCTTCAGAAAACAGGCTGCTCAAATCTCTGGCTTCAATTTGTAAACCGATGTCTGCGGTGTGCGCTAGTGTCTTGAACATCTTGCATCATGCCTCCTCGTTGAGGGTCAATCCGAAAAGGGTCTGACCCTCTCCGGCACGGCCCAAAAACCAATGAAATCGACTTGCCTCCAAAAGGTCCCACCCCTTTTCGGATTGGCTCTCAATGCGCGGTCTCAATCTGGGGGTGAGTATAGCCAAACCCAGCGGGGGTTTGTCAGCCTGTTAAGCAATGAGTTGCGGATGGCGGATTTCACCACTCAAGTCGCGGCAAAGCCTCTGCTCTCTGAACACAATAACACTCGACTCAATCTGAATTTACTGGTGCGAGTGCTTTGATTGGCGATGATCTCGAGGTCTGCGGGGACGCATTCCATGGGGATTTTCCGATGCCACCTCTCCTGGGCTAGGTGCTGGTCAAAGCGATAAACTGGAGGTGCGTGGTTTGTTGCTCCGCGCGAGTGAAGATAATCCTTGACGATGGTGTACTTATGTCTGACCGTGATCCGCATGCTTCCCAACGGATTCCTAGGTACGCGGGGGAACCTGCCGAGCAGGGGGCGTCTGTGCCATTGTGGAAAATGATTGACCAGGCGCTCGCTCGGCGGTCATTCCTTCGAGTCACGTTGGCAGGATCATGTACGGCACTCATGTCCGGGCTGCAGTCGGTAGCAGCGATTGATCGCCGTGTGCCAGCCGATGCCCAGCAGACACCACTGTTCTCGTTCGCGAATGTCCCTCCTTCGCAGCATGATGGGGTGGTGGTCCCTGAGGGTTATACCGCGGAGGTTCTCTATCGCTGGGGTGATCCGATCAACGGGCTTTCGCCGCAGTTTATGGCGAATGCTGGCAACACAGCCGCCGAGCAGGCTCTTCAAGCGGGTATGGGACATGACGGCATGGAGTTTTTTCCAATCCCCGGGGTCGACCCGAACCGACGGGGCCTGCTTGCCATCAATCACGAGTATACCGATCAAGTCCTTTTGTTCTCTGACGGGCTCGCACCGCTTCCTCCGGCAGCAATGCCTGACGAAAAGGTTCGCAAGAGCCAGGCGTCGCACGGTGTTTCGATTGTGGAGATTGCAAGCAACCCTGACGGCAGCTGGTCTGTGGTCGATTCACCTCGTGCGCGAAGAATTACGGCAAGCACCCCGATGCGGATCTCCGGGCCAGCGGCAGCAAAGATCGGAACGGATGTTTTCGGAACGGTGAATAATTGCGCGTCGGGCAAGACTCCTTGGGGGACGTTCCTCACATGCGAAGAGAATTTCCAGGGAGTCTTCGGTACCGACGACGCACAGTGGAAACCGACAGCCGACGACAAACGTTACGGGCTCGGAAAAGAGGGGTTCTATTACACGATCGATGGAGTGAAGGTCGGTGCCTATCGCTGGTGGCAGCAGGACCGGAGGTTTTGTCTCGCCACCCCAGGCAATGACTCGACGCGGTTTGGATATATCGTCGAAATTGATCCCTTGAACCCCGATTCGCTACCCGTCAAACGCACAGCGCTCGGGCGATTCCGCCACGAGAATGCGGAAGTCGTGGTTGCCCCCGATGGTCGCGTTGTGGTTTATATGGGGGATGATGAGATGAACGAGTTCGTTTACAAATTTGTCTCCGCCAAGGCCTGGGACCGACAGCTTGATCGGCAATCGCTGCTGAGCCAGAGTCCCTTCGACGACGGAACGCTCTATGTTGCACGGTTCAACTCCGATGGGTCAGGGACGTGGCTCGCGCTGGTTCCCGGTGAAAACAACATCCCGCTGAAAAAGTCAGCAACCGATCTGGACGGATTTGATCGCGCAGAGATCTGTGTGCGAACTCGGCAAGCGGCAACGATCGCGGGAGCGACTCCGATGGACCGGCCGGAGTGGGTTGCAGCGCATCCTACCACGGGGGAAGTTTTTGTCTCACTGACAAACAACCGTAAGCGGAGCGAAGAAGACGCTGCGAATCCTCGTCGTACGAATCTCTTTGGCCATATCGTTCGCTGGAAAGAGAACGGAGATGATCCGACATCGACCGAGTTTCGTTGGGAGGTTTTTGTCCTTGCCGGTAATCCGGCCCACTCCGAACCGACGATGCATGGTAACGTTTCGGGGGATGCATTTGGTTGTCCCGATGGATTGAAATTCGACTCGGCTGGAATCCTGTGGATTCAAACTGATATGTCGAGCAGCGTCCTGGGAACTCCAGGTTACGAAGAACTGGGGAACAACATGATGCTCGCCGCAGATCCCAGCAGTGGGGAGGTTCGACGGTTTCTGACCGGCCCACGAGGGTGCGAGATCACGGGAAACACGATGACGCCCGACCGCCGGACAATGTTCGTGAACATTCAACACCCTGGTGAACCGGCCGATGATGTCAGCGATCCACTGGAGCCCAATCGCTACAGTCAGTGGCCGGACGGTCCTTCAGGCGGGCGTCCGCGGTCAGCCACGATCGTGATTCGTCGTCGCGACGGCGGAATCATCGGTACGTGACGAAGCGAGCTTTGGATTTTGTCGAGTTTCTACCACGACGCGGAATGCTGCTCCGTAGGACCACTTGAAAAGGAAGAGCATGATGACATTGAAGTATTTGGTTAGGCACCGCTGCAGTTGGCTGCGGGGGCTGATCTTCGCAGTCGTTCTCTTTGTTACTCATGGAGTTTCCGCTCAAGTACCGTGGCCCCAGTTTCGTGGTCCAGGGGGGCGCGGTGTGGGGATGGATGGTGCAAATCTCCCCCAGCGATGGTCTGCTACAGAGAACGTTGCTTGGCAGCGCGATCTGCCCGGTCGCGGATGGTCGTCCCCGGTCGTGGCTGGCAATAAAGTTTTCGTCACTTCGGTAATCAATACGGGGGAATCCGAAGAACCGAAAAAGGGCCTCTACTTTGGTGGCGAACGACTGAAGCCCCCCGAATCGATTCATCAGTGGATGGTCTATGCTCTCAATTTGGAAACAGGGGAGGTTCTTTGGGAGCGAAAGGTCCATGAAGGGATTCCTGAATCGACCATTCATATCAAGAGCAGTTTTGCGGCGGAGACTCCGGTCACTGATGGCCAGCGATTGTACTGCTGTTTTGGAAATCTCGGAATCTTTGCTCTCGATCTCGATGGGAACGAGCTCTGGACATATCGCCTCGAGCCAAAGAAAACGAGATTTGGCTGGGGAGCCGCCGCTTCGCCGGTATTGCATAGCGGGAGGCTCTACTTCGTGAGCGATAACGAGGAGGATTCGTATCTCTTGTCGCTCGATGCGATCTCTGGAGAGGTCGTTTGGCGGACGCCGCGTGACGAAAAGAGCAATTGGTCGACCCCCTATGTTTGGGACAATTCGGCGCGCACTGAAATCGTGACCGCCGGCACGGGGATGGTTCGTTCGTATGATCTTGATGGCCAGCTCCTGTGGACCTTACAAGGAATGTCGATGATCACGATTGCGACTCCTTACGCCGTCGATGGACTGTTATACGTGAGCTCGGGGTATGTGATGGATTGGCAGCGACCACTGTACGCGATCAAGCCCGGAGCGTCGGGAGACATTTCGCTTCAGGACGATCAGACGTCTAGTGACTTTATCTCCTGGTGTCAAAAGAAAGGGGCACCTTACAATCCCACGACGGTGGTCTATGATGGCCGCCTCTATGTGCTCCATGATCGAGGTCTTTTTGCCTGTTACAATGCTCGTGATGGCGGAGAGATCTACGGCGCCAAAAGAATTCCCGATGGCCGGGCGTTTACATCGTCCCCATGGGCCTACGATGGGAGCATCTTCTGCCTCAACGAGGATGGTGTTACATTCGTGATCCGAGCCGGGGATGAGTTTGTTGTTTCGCACAAAAACGTTCTCCGTGACGACGATATGGGAATGGCCACTCCGGCAATCGTCGGAAATCGTTTGCTGCTGCGGACTGCCGCACGCCTCTACTGTATTGAGGAACGTTAAGAGTCGCTTCCAGGGTGTCGTAGCGAAGAGTAATCATGGTAAATGGACAGCGTGTCGTCCTGGTGACAGGAGCCAGTTCCGGACTCGGTGCGGCTTGCGCTGCGCTCTTTCTCCGGCTCGGAGATTCGGTCCTTGGACTCGACCTTTCCCCACACACTCCGCCGCTCGAACCTGAGCATCGGGCCCGGTATCACCACTGCTGTGCGGATGTCACCGATGCCGATGCGGTGCAGAAGTCGCTGGATGCTTGCGAAAATCGTTTCGGTTTGCTCTCAGGAGCCATCTGCTGTGCGGGAGTGCTCCATGGCGAGCGAGTTCTTGGTCGCGAGGGTGTCGCTTCGCTCGATGCTTTTCGTCGCGTTATCGAGATCAATGTGATCGGCACGTTTAACGTGCTTCGTCTCGCCGCCCAGCATATTTCGCGGCGGACTGTGCAGGGGCCAGATGGCGAACGTGGCGTGATCATCATGACATCATCGATCGCAGCAGATGACGGGCAGATCGGGCAGGCTGCCTATGCGGCATCGAAGGGTGCTGTAGCCTCGATGACCCTGCCGCTCGCGCGTGAAATGGCAAGACTCGGGATCCGGGTCGTGAGCATTGCCCCCGGGGTCTTCGAAACCCCGATGATGCAGGCTGCATCCGATAAAGTCCGCCAGCCACTTCTTGAGCAAACGCTCTTTCCAAAGCGATTTGGGAATCCTGCCGAGTTTGCCGCTTTGGCGCATCACATCTTTGAAAACCCAATGCTCAATGGAACAGTGATTCGAGCTGACGCGGGGCTGAGAATGTAGGCCCCCGATGGCTGTGCCGTTGCTCCAAGACTGCTTTTACGGTTCAATAAGCGAGCGTTAGGTCGTCGATAAGGGCTTTCATTTCGCCATGTAGTACGGTTTGGTTCGGAGCTGGGGAGGAGAGCGATGGTGGGGACAGTGCATCAAGAGACCCCTTTTCGGGGTGCAAGTTCTGCTCGAAGTATTCCGGCGGAGGGGTCTGGAAATGCGAGCGCGCTCTCGTTGATCTTGAGTCAAGCGGGGCGATCGGCCGAGGAGATTGCGTCGCTGGCGACACTGGACGACGCAGACCGTTTGGCAGAGCAGCAATTCTCTGGCCAGGCACCGACGTTAGCCTCGCTCTTTGGAACGGGCCGAGCATCGGAGCTGGACGCAGGGGAATTCCGGCCATCGGCGGAAGTGGCTCAGACGATGGCCGATTCGATTGAATTCCTCCTGCAGCGGAAGCGAGCTGGAACCCTGCTGGATCACCAGAAGATGCTCTTTCACCAGGAGACGCTCGCCGGCCTGAGCCGGCTGGGATTCTTTGGGCTCGCGATTCCTCAGCAGTATGGGGGAAGCGGGGCCAAGCTTGGGGATTTGGGGCCGCTGCTGCGGGCTTTGACCTTCATCCATCCGGACCTCGCGGTGATGTTCGAGGTGCATAATTTTTTGGGCCCCGTAACCCCTCTGCTCGATTTTGGAACCGACGCTCAGAAGGATTATTACCTACCCAAGATGGCGCGAGGGGAGATGCTTGGCTCATTCGCGCTTACCGAACCGGGAGTAGGTGCTGACCCGAGTAAACTCTCACTGACCGCACGACGCGACGGTGACCAGTATTTGGTGTCCGGAGTGAAGTGGCCGATTACGAACGTGATTTATGGGGGAATCTGCGTCTTGGTTGTGAAGCTGGCAGGGGAGGGTGTCAGCAAAGGTCGCGATTCGGCAATGATCATTTTTGAGGTGCCGAAGGAGGATAACGATCATTTTCGGATGGTTCGCAACCAACTGACTGCGTTCGATTACTTGTGGAACGCACGTTTCCGATTGATGGACTACCCGATTCCGGCAACTGCCCTGCTTGGTCCCCCGGGCAAGGGACTAGCACAGGCATTTAGTTCGCTGGCCAAGGGAAGAGGGGGAATCTGTGTCAACAGTGCGGCAAAGATCTTCCGTCTACTAGCGCAACTGATTCGCGATCCGGAAGAGGGAGCGGCGGGTGCTGCGCCGTCGCGTGAATCGCAGTTGGGTGGGGGTTGGGTTGGATTTCGAAGCACATTCGGCAAGCCGATTGGGGAATCGCCAAGGATTCAGACATGGCTGGGGCGTGCGACCTGTCACGCGCTTGCGAGCCGAGTTCTCGGTGACGTGTGCTTTCGATTGGCGGCCAATGGTGTTCGCGATGAAACGATGGGAATGATTGCCAAGGTTTACGCCACCAAGGCGCTCCTGCAAACAGCGATTCATTGTTATCAGATTCAGGGAGGACGGTCTGTCCATGTCGATCAGCGTCGCTTGGGCATTCGTGCTCATGGTGAATCGGCTGGAGAGACCCATGAAAACTGGATCGAGAACTATATCGGCGAAAACATTCATGAGTTTGCCATCGCCACTGTTTACGAAGGTCCGAATCCTGTTCTTTCGGATGTGGGTGCCCCGAATGCGATGACGCGGAGTCTTCGCACGGAGTTTCTCGAACCGATCGGGCTGGCCGAAGCAGAAGGGCGATTTGGATGGAAGGAGAAAGGTTCGTTTGCGCTGTACGCAGCCAAAAATATCTTCAGCTCTTTGAATCCGTGGCCGGGAAACTATGAAGGTGTTCGCAATTTAACTCCCGAGAAGAAGCGTTGGATTCGTCGCGGCTTTCGTCGCAATCGAGTGATCGGACGAAGAGTTTTATGGATCATCGCCAGGTACCAAAAAGAGTTTATTGAGCAAAACTTTTTACTCGGTGACGAGGGTGGTCTTTTTGACCAGTTGTGCTTTTCTGTGGCTTCGCTGTGTTATGCGATCGCGCTGGATAAGCCGCAGGCGGAATATCAGCGAGTCGCCCGAGCTTTGGACTACGAAGCCGCGCTGCAATTACGGCGGCGACCTGCATCTCCGCGATTGTACCGGGAATGGGCTGCGATTGGTCGCAGTGTGATGAGCCCTAGTTCAGCCCTTTACCAAGACCTGATTGCCGACATTGAGGTGAACCGCATACCGCTCGATCCGCGGTTCATTGATCGATATATCTAGCAGCCTCTTGAGAACCCTTTCGTTTCGTACTGCGGTGGTGACTGATCGTGTCCGATTGGATTCGTGTTGAACGATTACGAGCTGGTTTGGCGACGGTAACTTTGAATCGTCCGGAGCGACGCAATGCGCTTTCGATTGCGATGATGGAGGCCTTGATTGGCGAGCTGGAAAAACTTGCCGCACAGCGCGAGGTCCGTGTTGTCATCCTTCGCGGTGATGGACCAGTCTTTTGTGCCGGTCTGGACTTGGCGGAAGCGACTCAAAATGAACTGGTGCGGCATTCGGCTCACTGCGTTGCCAAAACTTTGCATACGCTTCGTTACAGCCCGCTCGTTTCGATTGCCGCCGTCCATGGAGGTGCGTATGCAGGGGGGGCTGGAGTGGTGGCTGCGTGCGATATGGCAGTCGGGGCTGCGGATGCGAAGATTGGTTTTCCGGAAGCTCGTCGCGGCCTTTTGCCCGCTTTGATTAGCGACGTTCTCAAGACAAAGATACGTGAGGGGGACTTGACGGAGTTATTCCTTGTCGGCGAGCCAATCGATGCGGAGAGGTCCCGGCAGATTGGCTTACTCCAGCGAGTTGTCGCAGCCGAAAGATTGCTTGATGAAGCAGTTCGGATGGCGGAAGGGATTCTTGCCGGCGGTCCGCAAACGATCATCGATACCAAGTCGCTGATCCATCACGCCTACCGCTGGGATTACAACCCGGCCGAGGGACAAGTGGTCGAAGAGAGCCATTCGATCGACGAACATCTGAAAGCGCGATTCAGCGCGGAGGCAACTGAGGGTCTCCGTGCATTTCTTGAGAAACGTGCTCCGTCCTGGATGCAGACATAGACAAGATCGAGGCTGCCTCGATCTTGGCGTAAACAGTGATTTATTCGTTTTCGTCGAGGGCTGGTGCAATGAGGGCATCATCCAGGGGCATCGCAAGCAATGCTTGCGCAAGCGCCTTCCCCTGAACATCATTGCGAATCCCCCTTCGCAAAATACCGCGAACCAGGAAGTTCAAACCAGATAGATTCGGGAGCTCAAAGCGTTCGACCGCAATATCGTCAACGCCACTGAAGTACTCGGCTACTCTCCCCGCAGTCAACCAAGCGATCAGGGCCTCATAGTCTCGCGGATCACGTGCGAGAATTCCGATATTGGCGCCGGTACCCTTATCACCACTGCGTCCATAAGCAATATCGATGAGGCGTCTTGGGCCAGGGACCAGCGACGTATACCAACCTTGATCGACTCGATCGGACCTATGAAACCCAGGTGCCGGTAATGGCGGCCAGAGCGCAGCAGCGACGCGGCGGGACATCGTGTCGTCGGTCTCGAGAAGCTGGACCGTGGCGCGCGTCTGCTCAGCAGCGACCAGGCAGGGCCAATATCGAACGACAGGGTGGACTCGTGGCCGTCCTTCGGCGTAACCGGTTGTTCCCTGAGCCCCGGCAGTTACGAGCGACATCAGTTCCCTCGAAAATGCTTCCACCGCGTCCTTCGACTCTGATTCGACAGCGATTCTTAGAATCGACTCAAAAGATTCAGAATCGGGCAGCGTCCCTGGCGGAAGGGGTATACTGCCGCCGCTGCCGAGGCATTCCACCAACTGGTCGCGATAAGTCCAGCCCATGCGGGCGAGTCGCTCGAGAATGGACTTGCCTGATCGCATCGCTTTTTCGCTCGCATGGGGACCGAAAATAGTCAGCATTCCAGCCGCACGGTATCCATCGCGATACGTCGCACTGACTTTGATGAAATCAGAGCGTGGACGCCCCACGGCGCCCGATACATGCACGCGGTTTTCCGCGACCTCTTTGACTTGCAGCTCGAGAAACGACACCGTGACGTCTGGACTCAGGTAAGCCGAGGGGTCTCCGATCTCATACACCAATTGTTCTTTGACCGTTTCTTCAGTGACGCGTCCTCCGGAGACATCGGACTTGGTGATCGTACATCGACCTTCAGCATCGATTTCGGCGATGGGGAAACCAATCGCAGCCGGTTCTGGGATACTCAACCAGTCAGTGGAGATTCCCCCCGAGACTTGGGTCCCGCATTCCAGCAAGTGCCCAGCCACGGTTCCCCCTGCAAGACGCTGCCAATCGTCCATTTCCCAGTGGAACGCATGGACACATGCGGCAACGACCATCGAAGGGTCTGCGACCCGTCCTGTGATCACCAGATGGGCGCCCTGTCGCAGCGCATCGACAATTCCTTGGCAGCCTAAATAGGCATTGGCGGTGATGAGTCGTTCCTGGACCGTCGACAGGTCACGAAGATCATCGAGATTGCGATACTCCCGCTCGTGACCCTCGGCGTGCTGGAGCAAAGGGAGGACACCATCTCCGGAGACAATCCCGATTTTCAGTGAAGGGCAACCTCCCTTTTCGAGCACCTGTCTGCAGGCCTCGGCACAGGCAATTGGATTGAGTCCACCCGCATTGACGATCAGTCGGCACTGGCCCCCAGCAGCCCAGTAATCGACGAGGCTGCGAACGACATCCACAAAATCACGGGGGTATCCAGCAGCAGGGTCGCGCTCACGCTGGACGGCCAAAATGGACATCGATACCTCGGCCAGATAATCCATCGTCAGGTAATCAAGATCGGGCTGCTGCGCAAGGAGCTCGCTCGCAGCACTCGGACGATCACCCCAAAAAGCCTGGGCATTGCCGACTCGTATCACGCGTTTCACACTTCACTCCTGTGATCGATCTGGTTCCCTGGATGCACTTGGGGCAGGCGTTCCCGGTCCGCATGCGGCAAGATCGAGCCATGTGCCGCGAGCGCCGTGGCAAGCCATCGTCTGGTTTCTTCGGGAGCAATCACGGCATCCACCCAGCCGCGAGCGGCACCGTATCGGATGTCTGTTTGCGACTGGTACTGTTTGCGAACAGTGTCTCGCAGTTGTTCGATTTCTTGGGGGGCAAGCGGGTGTCCTTGTTTCTCTGCATCGCGAATGCGAAGGGTCAGGAGCGTGTCAGCCGCTTGATTGCCACCCATCACCGCATAGCGCGCATTGGGCCACGCGAGGATCAGTGACGGGTCGTACGCGCGGCCGCACATGGCGTAATTACCTGCTCCGTAGGAGCTTCCCACGATGACTGTAAACTTCGGAACCGTTGCCAGGCTCATCGCGCGAACCAGTTGTGCCCCGGAACGAATGATCCCAGATTCCTCGGATTGCTTCCCGACCATAAAGCCTTGAACATCTTGAATGAACACCAAGGGAATTCTGTTTTGGTCGCAGTCAAAAACAAATCGAGCGGCTTTCTCTGCGGCATCCCCATACATGACGCCGCCAATCTGAATCTCGCCCCGGCCGGTCTGAGAACGTCGACGCTGATTGGCGACAATTCCTACGGGATGCCCCTCGATTCGCGCATACATCGTCACGATCGTTCGCCCGTAA
>Ga0169931_10009596_pt1 | contig 13927 bp, 14 predicted proteins | sample Kivu_15m_20L_FD_129675 | JGI IMG/M metagenome (GOLD analysis project Ga0169931, IMG submission 129675) | Freshwater microbial communities from Lake Kivu, Western Province, Rwanda to study Microbial Dark Matter (Phase II) - Kivu_15m_20L... | ecosystem: Environmental > Aquatic > Freshwater > Lake...
ATTACCTGGTCATCTAGTTTTCTTTGAACGATGTTGTTTTTGAAGTAGATATTTCCTATTACCTCTCGGTCTCCTATATCGATCCTTTTATTGAGATCGTAGTAGAATAAAGCGGCAAAAAGCAGGATTACAAAGACAACTATTCCTAAGACCTTGATATCGCGTTTGTCCAAGTCCATATATTATTTCTTACCCATCTGCCTAGGCTTGCCAGACGTCGACTTCTCAGGAGGTTTGATTCCTAGAAGCGAACGAACTTCCGCCATGGTCTTAGGCCCTTTTGTATCAGTTTTTCTCGCCACTACAGCATAGATATTTTGTGGTTCCACTTTACCTTTAACGTAGATAGAACCCATGCTTTCTACAACGAAAAGATCCTTGCAATCTTGGTAGGTGTTTTCGGAAATAAGTATGTCTGCCCCCGCATCTTTTGTGCAGGACTCAACTCGAGAGGCATAGTTGACCGTGTCACCGATCACAGTGTATTCCATCTTATCATTTGAACCAATTTGACCAGCAATAACAAAACCAGTATTGATACCGCAGCCGATTTTGATAATTGGCTTTTTGATAGAGCCCCTGCCTTTGTTGTAAGCAATTAGACGGTCTCTCATTCGCAATGAAGCTTCTACTGCACTCGCTGAATCGTTCCCAGTAGTTCGTAAGGCTCCCCAGGTTGCCATAATGGCATCCCCAATAAACTTATCAACAATGCCACCTGTTTCTTTAACACAGGTTACCATCTCTGCCATATACTCATTTAGAAATTCTACCACATCTTCTGGTTCCAATTTTTCACTAATAGCAGTGAAACTCCTTATATCGGAAAAAAATACAGCAGACTTCCTGCGAACCCCACCGATAGAAAGCTTTCCTTGGGCAGCAAGTTCCGCAATATCAGTGTTTACAAATCTACTGAATGAGTCTTTAAGTTTTTCCCTTTCTTCTAGACCTCGACTCATGTTCATGAACGACTTGGTTAGAACTCCTACTTCATCTCTCGTAGTTACTTGGAGATTTAACTGGTATTGACCATTTTGGATGCTCCTCGCGGCACCCACCAGTCCCAGAATAGGGCTGGAGAGAGATTTGGCGAAAAGATAGACTACTATGAATGCTGAAGCCAAGGAAATGACTAGAAGGTAGATGTTTCTTTTTTGAATATTGTTTACTTCAGCAAAGATCTTTTCTTCTTGAACTTGAGAAATAACACCTACACCACCAATCCCCAGTTTTTTGTAGGAGCCAATGTAAATGATGCCTTCTTTGGTAGTATAACGAATTTGACCATTGTCCTTAACATCTTTCTTCATAGTTACTACAATGGGAAGATCGTTGAAATTAGATCCGGACAAAACAACCTTGGCATCGGGGTGCGCCAATACAGCCCCATCTTCGCCTATCAGAAAAGTTTCCACCTCCCCTGCAGTTTGAAAAGCATCTAATATCAAGTCTAACTTAATAAATGTTATCAAAATGGTCCCAGTATCTTTGGTTTCTGATAGCGGAAAAGCCAGGCAAAGCATTGCATGCCGGAAATAGGGACTCACATTGAGTATAACAGTTGTTCCTGTGTAAGATTTTGCAATCTTATCCTTGATGGTTCCTAGAACATTGTTCACCTCAGACTTCTGGTATTCGTAAGTCTTTAAAAAATCTTCATTGAAGGCTTCGAATTTGGGTGTCTGACCACTGCCAAAGGCACCGAAAAAAACAAAGCTTTTGTCTGTTTCGAAAAATTCTTTAGCTATGGCACCTTGGAGATTCGGTGTTCTCAGAATAGCAGAAGATAGGATATGAACATCTTGTCTAATGCCCTTGAGATCGGATTGCACTTTGAGTGAAAGAATCTCATTGATCTTGATGTTATTCTCTCGCACCCTAACTTCGGAATCTTTTCGAAAGAAGTAAGAAGCTAAAAAAGTAACACCTGCTACAGAAATCACAAGAACTATTGTTATGATGATCAAAAGTTTGTAGCGAATTGGAAATTGAGAAGAGAGACCACTTGAGTCCTCTTGTTTACGGAAGATTGGAAATTTGGATATTAAAGCGTTCATAGAGTGTTTCTTCCATTTTCGTGTTTTGTGCCTTCGAAAAAAATCAAAAATATAATTTGTCTACAAAAGACTCTCACAAAAACCACTTCAAGGACAAGACAAATCCACTTGAATGTTCTGCCGAAAGGGGAAATCTGGGATTTGGAATTCCGTCTTTTTGGTGACGACCTCTGGGTGACCATCTCTAGGCTCCACATCTCCAAGGCAGACCAATTGGTAATTTCCCGGGTTTAAGTAGCGAATTCTTGCATTAGACCGAGCGGGAGTGGCAGCTAGAGGCAGTTGGCCTATGAATTCTGTCTCATCGCGACGAAACACCCCAAAGTGGTAGTTCAAGTTCCCTTGACCTCCCGTGATGTTTAGGCTCGAAGCCGTTTCTGGATAAATGACCCTTGCTCTTGTTTGCAAATTCCCACCCACATCCGACTCTCCTTTGTGATCCACTGACCAGTCACTGATTCCTACAAAAGTAATTGTGGTGTTACGGACGGAATTGAAGGAGTGCACCATCAAGTTTTCTTTGATGTTCATTCTTATTTCTAATATGTAAGGGTCGAATCCTGAACGGATTTCCATGTCGGACTGAGTGGGAAGTTGGGTATAGAGCAGGGGAAACAATTTGGGGATCACTGTCTGTTTTTCCGCTTGGGTCGTTCCAGGATTGTAATTGTTACGAGGGACAATATTGAGCCCAAAAACTCTTCTGTTGTCAAATCGAGTGTTAGTGATGGGAATTCCAGCATCTACTGCATATCCTGTCACTAGAGCTCTAAAGTAAACACCCGTATAGTAGTATTGCCTTCCAAAACTAGACCCCAATCCAATCCCTCTCGCCGCGCATTGGGCAAAATTATCAGGATCGGAACAACTCACAGTTTCCGAAGAGGGGTCATTGGATGGGTATTGGGCTCCCACACCATTGAAAAAATCGGAAGCTTTTTGCTGTCCGTTAGTTTCTTGGCAAGTGTCAGATTCTAAAGTGTAGGGCACAGTGCACATTACTTGTCTTTCATTGCCAATGAAATCCCAAAATCTGTTAGACTGAGCTGGGTCTCGGATGCTACTCAAGTTGTTGAAACCTTGCGTGTATTTGCTGGAAATCCTAACTTCACCAAAGTCCAAGAAAATGGGAAGATTCCTTGCCATTGGCAAGTCAATCGTTGAAAATATGGGATCCAGCCCCGCTCCTTCCTTGTCTCGGAAAAGAGCTCCCGTCCCTCCGTTGGTTTCATTCCACTCCAAAGGTGAATCAGAAGAATAAGTTCCTTTGAGGAGAAGGAGCATCCTTCTATTGAAAAGAGTGGAGAGAACTGGATTCAAAGTCTCGTTTATTCGATCCCCTTCGCTTCTTCTGCAATTTCCTATTGCTAGAACGAAGTAGACAAATGCAAGTCCCAACCTAACTCCTATTTTCATTAGAATAGGTACCCCACCACCAAACCGAACTGAAAGAAATCTCCATTTTGCAACCGATAAGCGGAAGGGTTCAGAAGCCTAGGATCATCAAAGGGGCTTGCCAGTGGTAACCGGTATTCGGAAGGTATATCTAAATTCGTTTCAAATATCTTTTGGTAGTCAATTCGAACTCCAATTCTAATCTTTCTACCTGCGATAAAGCTCGCCTCCAAACCTCCAAAGAACATGGGATTCCACCTAGCAGTGTCCGAGGGTCTGGCTATGGTATAGCAAGTTCCTGGTCCTGCCTTGAGGAAAAACTGTATGGGAACTTCTATGGGTATCCTGTAGGCTAGAGCCGAATAGATGGGCAAGGTTTCCAGCCCTCTTTCCGATTGAGAGAGGTAAACGGAATAGGAACCGCCCAGTTCTGTATAAAAAGAGTAAGGGAAAGGCATCCGAAAGTACATCCCACCGCCAAGGCTAGTGTCTAGGATTCGGACGGAGGGTGTTCCTGGGAGCGGGTTTGTGGCGCCGAGCCAACCACCCAATTCGTATCGTCTTTTGTCCTCGTAACTGGTAGATTGGGCCTCAAGGTTTTCTAGGAACAGGAAGCCTAGGATTGTAAAGAAAATCAATCTGTGGGTAGGAAGGGTAAAAGGCACGTTGAAAGTACAATCCATGAGGGGGAAGGGTTCTTCCCGCCTCGACCCTATCCTCTTCTGAGAGGATGGAGTCCATAGTTCTAGAATCCCAGCGTCCCTTTCCTATGTCTAGTAAAGTTCCTACCAGAATTCGCACCATGTTGTGCAAAAATCCGTCCGCCTGGATTTGGAAAAGGTAAAGGTTCGGATCCCTTTCCTCTAAAGAGATGGATTGCAAGTTTCGGAATGTCCTTTTTCCAGCGGCACTTGCTTTTTTGCCGAAAGAACGGAAGTCCCTTTCTCCCAAAATGGATTTCATTTCTTTTCGGATCCTTTCCCAGTCGACAGGGTAGCGCATCCAATAGGCACGATTCGCCTCGAGAGGGCTGGGTTCGGAGTTGTAGTAAACACGATAGGTGTAGAGTCGAGACTGGCAGGAAAATCTCGAATGAAATTCTTCTGGTACTTCGACGATTCCTTTGACCGCAACTCCTTGCCGGACTTTAGCATTGATTGCCTTGGGGAGACGCTCCCAAAACGAGACTGGTCTAGGTGTCCGAAAATTACATACCATCCCTAAGGCATGGACACCTGTATCCGTCCTTCCTGCTACGGAAAGGGGAGATGAAGTGTTGCCAACCAGGATTTGAAGCAATGCTTCTTCTAATGTTCCTTGAACTGACCTTTGTGATTTTTGGATTTGCCAACCATGGAAATAGCTCCCATCATACTCAACTAGCAGGGCATAGTTGGGCAACTAGCTTACATCTCCACCTAATGATTCTATTACGGACTGATACTCTTCATACAGTTCCTTGGACATTTCTAGAATTGGTGTAGGTTTTCCTTTGGAACCTTTGCCCATTCCATACAACTTTGCCAATGGAACCTTGGACTTGGCGAGAAGTTTGAGTTGTTCTTTGGGACTTGGGGCTATCTGATCTCGAAATCTCATGGTCAAATAGGCATTCAAAAAAACAACACCATCCCACCCCCAATTGTTGTCCAGATCCGGACCGAGGATCCCTGCGGCTTGCTCTACAGGTTCAGCACCATTTTGCATGAATTCCAAGGTTTGGCTGTAGTACAGAGCCGTTTTTTGGTAGAGGAGGTCAGCGACTTTCTGGAAGCCTTGTCCTGGAAATTCTTCTTCCAAGTCATTGAAGTACCAGGCAGCTCGGATGGAAGAGATTCCTTTTTTGGGACTTGGTGCCACCAAAGGACCTCGGAGCTGGTAGCATTCCACGGCAAGGAGGTGGCTCGCCGCCCCGGAAGCCAGATTTCTATCCTCGGACATGTCCAAGGGCCCAAAAATTTTCGTGATGTAGTTCTTTCTGTGCTCAATTTTATGCTTGATGGCATCGATTTCAGGTGCCGCTAGGGAATTGAAATCCTTGGGAAAGGCAGCGTAGAGGCACCTGGGGCAAACCGCCACGGCGTAGTCCAAGGGATTCACCCGACCGAATTTTTTGTTTTTTTCATAATTTCTGCGGAGTTCCTTGGTCATAGAGCCCGCAATGAGCCTTCCTCCCCCTTGGAGCATTTGCTCTCGGTTATGGGTTTCTGTGCAAATAGGGCAAGTTGAAGCTTCTTTTGCCCGAAAAGTGACCTTTTTGGCCTTATCGCCAGGTGGTGGGGTAGACATTCTTTTTTCCTCTAAAACTCTGGATTTATAGGAAGTATCTGTCAATCCCTTAACCCAGTTGTCCGATAAACTACTTGTAAGAAACGTCCTAGGGACGAAACCTAAGGCAAAGTTATGAAAAATCTCCTAAAATCTTTTTGGATCATTCTCTTTCTCTCAGTTCCCGTAGCTGCAGAAAATGTTTCCAGCAAGGCCTACGGTCTTCGCATTGACCTCATTACCTATCTTCGGGAACTCGAGCCAATGGTTAAGAACTTTCGCGGCGAGGATCCCGAAGGCAAACCTACTCTTTTAGATGCGCCTGACGGCAAGGAAGGGTTTCGCATCAAAAAGTACAACGAAGCCAAAAGAATCCTTCAGGAAGGGCTCCAGTATTACTACGAAGGTAACTTTGTGTCCGCTTACCAAAGATTTGTTGAATGTCAAATCGGGTTGGAAAAAATTACAGAAGAGTTGTCTCAACTATATGTTGTTAGGGCTGAAGAAATGATGAAGACCGCAATGGAAAAAAAGAATCCTAACAATCCATTGGACAAGGCATTATTGGACATCTCAGTCGAATATGGCAAAGGTTCCTATTTCAGAACTGATATTGTTGATGCACCTAGAGAAGCTCCTTTCACTAGAAGAATGTACGATGCAAAGGAAACTCACTACGTTTATAACAAATACAACATAGAAAAGAACATGGAATTGGGTTACAAATTTTTAAGTTTAGCTAGAGAGGCTCGAATAGGAGCTCAAAAGATTGATAAAAATTTGGAAAAACACCAAAAGCTTATGCCTACACACCGAAAGTTCAGAATTGAACAGTATTTCGGTGCTATCAATCTCTGCCGAGATGCAAAAGCCAATGCAATTAACATATACAAATTGAAGTACCCTTATGACAATTACTATCTGTTCAATAGCACAGCTAAGGCGGACAGCGTTTACGATCCAAAAGGAGAAATCGTTGAAGGTCAACCTGTGAAGGTAGATGGGGTGACTTACGACTTTTCAAAAAATCCTTACGTCAAATTTGATGAAAGACTCCAAGCAATGTTTGATGTACGAATCCCAGAGGAATTCCGAGTAGATCATGCGGATGTTCGGGGAAGAATCTACGACATCGACTCTAACAACTTGGTTTTCTTCCGATACGACAAAGAAAGGAAAAAAAGTTTAGCAATCCCCGACCGTCCTGCACCTGGAGCTTCTCCCGCTCAACCGTGAAGTACTTCCTCTGAATATAAAGTTCAAGAAGGCAACCTAGAGGTTGCCTTCTTTATTTTTAGGGGAATCTTTTCGTCTAAGAACAGTATGGCAAAAATTCCAATTCTAGATGACATCCTAGTGGAAGCCACAAATGGCCAAAATCCCAAGTATGGAAGGCTCGTCATGCGGGTTTATCTTAGGGTTTTGCCTTTGATTTTGACCAAGGCAAGCCCTTTTCTTTTCAAAGGTGTTTGGCAAGCCATACGAGGTGAGAAAGGCAAACGCAAATACTACTTTTTAGAGGGTACAAAGGTCTGGGCTGAGGATGTGAAGCGGATCACGAGAAGCGAAGTCATGGCATTTAATGAAGTAAAGGCGCCCGAGATAGGTCATATGATTTTTTTAAATCATGTCAACGAAATGGATTTTCCTTTTGATTGTTTGGTCTTGAAACGACCTTTTCTTGCGAACCAAGTCATCAAGAAGACTCTTTTCGCTTACTGGTGGATGAAGGCGATGGGCTCGGAAGTCTTTGACAACTCCAAAGCGATGACCGTTGCTGTTTCCGTTAAGAACCTATTGTCCGCTCTCAAAGACTCTTCTTTCATTGTTTACCCGGAAGGACGCAATACATACACAGAAGAAATCCAGCCACTCAAAAAAGGGATGATCAAGCTGGCATACGATCATAAGATACCTATTTATCTAGTGCTAAAGTCTGGAATTGCTTCTTATCAATTCCAACAGAAAGGGAACACTATTGGATATTGGGCAGTTGGTATTTTTGAACCGTCCCAATTTGAAAATTACGAAGTACTTCAGGTTACTCTTTTCCAAGCTATGAAAAATGCTAAAGCCCATTTGGATGGATTGACTCAAGAATTTCATGAAAAGAGAAAGGCCGCCTGATCAAAATTTCATAACAAACCGAATTTTTAAGATTTACTTATTTCTTCGGAACCATAGGTACATTGGAACGGCTGTTAGAGTTAGTCCAATTCCCCACATTCCCTGAATGGGTTCTTTCCAAAATAAAACCAAAAGAACAAAGGTATTCCCCACCAAATATAAAATTGGCGAAATCGGAGAGAATTGAATGGAAGAATTTTCATATTCTCCTCGTTTCCAGAAAACCAAAGGCGCACAGGATGTTAGAGAAGACAGTAGAAGAATTGCAGACGTGATGGTATACAATAAAGATTTGACATCTTCAAAACACAAAAATAGCAAACTAATGCCTGCTTGCAAAACAATGGAATGGCTAGGACTTCCGAATTTTGGATGTAAAGTAGCGAATGTTTTAAAGAAAGCACCGTCCCTCGCCATAGCAAAATATACCCTGCTTCCACCGATTAGAATAGCAGAAAGAGAACCCAAAATGACCCAAACGACAAAAAGGGTAACTCCAAGTGACAAATGGGGCCCGAATAAGGCAATAAATGCCGTTACTCCGATTTCTTCATTTCCCCAGAGAGATTCCAAAGGACTCGAGGCAAGGAAGACGATATTTGTTACGACATACAGTAAGGCGACAGCGAAGCATGCTAGTTTGGCGGAATTCAGTAGATTTTTTTCTGGATTTTTTACCTCTTCGGCGACATATGTTATCATATTCCACCCCAAATAAGCAAAGGATACTGGAATCACTCCTAAAAGCAAGTTACCCCAATTGCTTGTTTCTGTAAAATCGGGTATACCTTTTGCTGTTATACGAGAAAAATCAGCTAGGGGTGAAAAAAGACTGAATGCAACAAATAAGAAAAACCCGAGAAACTTGACTATGGAAAAAAGATTCTGAACTTGAAATGCCTTCTGTATACCAAGGTAATTGGTAGCACTAAAGAAAACAATTGGTATGGCTCCTAGGATTTGTGGATAACCGAATGCAAACCCCAAACCCAACATTTCTGTCCTGAACCACGGACCTGTATAAAAATCATTCGTCAATGCCAAAATTGAATTCGATGTTGCTAATGCCAGAACTGCGACAGAAGCGGAAAAATTTGTAAGCAGTCCTGCCCAACCACTCATGAATGCCACTAACGGAGAGTAAGCTTCTTTCAAATAAACATAATCACCACCAGCATGGGGGTAGAGACTTGCAGCATAACCATAACTAATGGCTCCAAAGTAAGCTAAGAAACCTCCTAGAACCCAAGCCATTAGAACTAGCCAAGGATTACCTGTGTCTTGGATGAGAAAGCCCGAAGTCAGAAAAATCCCAGAGCCTACCATGGAGGAAAACAAAAGAGAGGTGGAGTCTAGAAAGCCTAGACTCCGTTCGAGTTTCAGAGATTATCCGCCGATCAAGCGTTTGATGGTAGTTTCGGGGATGGGTCTTAAACTTGTGACTGGCAAATCACCCAACTTGCCAGAAAATTCTTGCGGAGCCAAGATCATTCCTAGAGAAAGAATATTCTCTCCTTCGACTTCCTTCTTCCGAAGTTCTTCAACTAGAACTCGGATAGAACTCTGAGTCGCTAGAAGAATTTCTTGGGGCTTCGGAGGAGGGACGATTTTGACTAGCTCTGGAAATAGAGCTTGCCCATCGTACTTCTCTTCTTGGAGGATTTCCGTATCCGTAGAGCTTTCACCCAGAATCCCAAGCTTTGCTTGTTCCCTAGAAAGCTGTCTCTGCAATTCGTTCAAACGACTCTGGATATTTTGGAATTGAGCGGTCAGGCTGACCGTAAAATCTGGAGTCGGAGCAGGTTCAAGCTTGGCAACGGTAGCTTTGGCCTGAGTGTTCTGGTCTCGCTCGCGGACCAGCTTCTCAGCGGTTTGCAGCATTTGGTTGAGACGAACATCCATGTCCTTTACCTTCCTAGGTGTTTTAGGTTATGTCGCTATTCTCTACAAGCGGTGCTGTAACCTGATTTCACCAATCTCTTTATCGGACTACAAGTACAAGAAAAATAAACTTTTTTTTAAAAAATTGCAATTTTTATTAAAGTTGACTCAAGGTTTGGCGACAGAATCCTTCTCGTAATCCATGGAACGCAACCAACTCTTTCTATTTTTGATCTTTTTTCTCTCCTTGGTCGGCTCTCTTATCGGTGTGAGCCTGGTCGTGACCAACCTCTCCAACTCAAAATACAGCCTTGGGACGGCTGGAGGTTTCTTTTCCCAGAGTGGAATAGGGGCTGTCGTTGTTGTTGTGCAAGGCGAAATTCACTCGGGCGAATCTACCTATGATTCTACAGGCTCTGACACACTTCTCCGGGAATTGAGAGATATAGGAGAAAACTCGAACATCAAAGGTATCCTTTTGGAGATCAATTCGCCAGGGGGCACAGTTGCCGCTTCCCAGGAAATTTTCCATGAACTTATGGTGCTGCGCAAAACAAAAAAAATCGTTGTATCGATGAAAGATGTAGCGGCTTCAGGCGGCTATTACATTGCCTCAGCTGCAGATTCTATTTTTGCTCAGAATGGAACTATAACTGGCTCCATAGGCGTGATTTCTTTTAGCCCAAACGTCAAGAATCTCCTAGAAAAATACGGAGTGTCCATCAAGACCTACAAAGCTGGGAAGTACAAAGATATTTTTAGCCCTTTTCGCGATGCCACTTCGGAAGAGGAAGATATGATTGGCAAACAAATGCAAGATACCTACAGAAGGTTCGTTGAGGATGTGGCACAAGGAAGGAACAGAACTGTTAAATCTATAGAAGAGCTAGCGGAAGGAAAAATCTACTCTGGAGAGGATGCCTTCCGGAACAAACTAGTGGATGATATCGGCGGAAGACGGGAGGCCCACCAAAAGCTCTCCGAGCTCTGCCAGTACGAAGGACTTATTCCTCTGTTCGAAAAAGAAGCAGATCCTTGGGACAAATTCTTTCAGGCAGTCGGTGGCTTCACTGGGAAATCCCGAGCCAAGCTTATTTTTGAAAGTCCGACTTTGGTAATACTTCCCTCGGCTCTCCATAGGGTATTCCCTTGAGAGAGTTTTTTTTAGATTTTGTAGATCTTTTGGAATTGGCTTTTTGGGAACCCTTTCGGTTTGCAGATGAAGCCAAAGAAATTCCCTTATTCGACAAGCGATGGTTTGGTTGGATTTGTGCTATGGTGCCTAGTTTTTCTTTGTCAATTGGAGCAACATTATTATCGCCCCCTTACACAAAATTATCCCTATTTGCGCTGATTTTTTCCTTTATCTTTCACACATTTATCCTTAAAACTTTGGCATATTTTCTTTCTCTTGTGGCTTCGGATAAAGCGGAAAGACACAAAAATAAATTAAATATGAGAGTTGAATTGAGAAAATTTGCTGAACTTTCTCTTTTGGTTTTTGGTTTCTATGCTCCCATTTCTTTCTATTTTTTGGGTTTGGGAGAAACGGGGGCTACTCCGAGAGTGGGTTTGTTGCTAGGTAATTTTTCTTTTTTTCTATGGAACTTCACTCGGGGATTCAGCTATTTATATGAAATTCGATGGAACGACTCTTTTAAGATTGTTGCCAAATCATTTTTTACAACGCTCTTTTTTCCAGTTCTAGTGCATTTGTATTTGATAGCTGCAGTATTACAGGCATTAGGTGGTGATGCTTTTTGAATCTTCTTATAACAAATGATGATGGAATTTCTTCATCAGGGATCAAAGCGCTAGAAGAAGTTCTAGGTCATACTCACTCGACATATCTGATTGCTCCTCTCAAAGAAAGAAGCGTTACAAGCATGTGTCTTACAGTCTTCCAATCAATGCGAGTAGAAAGAATCAATGACAATCATTACATAGCGGATGGTTTTCCTGCTGATTGCGTGAACATTGGATTGTATGGTGATATTTTTCCAAAGATAGATATGGTTCTTTCGGGGATAAACAGAGGAGTAAACATGGGTTTTGATGTTCACTATTCTGGAACAGTCGGTGCCGCAAAGCATGGAGCTTTGCATGGTATTCCAAGTATAGCGATTTCAAGCGGAAGGATCGATCCTCCCGATGGTTACAAAAGGGAAGCAAGCCTTGTATCAGAATTCTTAGATAGATATGCAAAGCTCCTAAGAGAAGGAGAAGTATGGAATCTCAATTTCCCGCCCGAAATCGGAGGGGGGGCAGGGTTGGATCAATTGAAGCTTTCTAAACTTGGTCGAAGACGTTATATAGAAAAATATGAAAAGAATAGCATCATTGGTGGAGTCAGCGAGTTCCAATTGAACGGATCTCTACTTGGTCATGAAAACGAAGCAGGAACTGATTTCGAAGCCTACTACCAGAACAAAATCCCTCTAACGCCTATCTTGCTTAATATGACTGAGACCGAGCGCTTGAGGGAATTGGAAGAATCTTTTATTATTTTGTAGAAATAGAAGGAACTTGGGCTTGGAAGTGAAGTTCCAAGTAGTCTTCTACCTTGGCGATCACACCACCAGCAACGCTTGGCGGTTCCACTCCAAAAGTTGTGAACTTTGATACCAATTGTCCTTTGGCCCAGCTTGAATCTTTTTTCTTTTCGATTGAAAGGGTGATGGGAGTCTCTTTGCCAGCCACACTGAGTTTGCCATTGAGCTCTTTTGGCTCTCCTGTCTTCCATTCTTTTGGATCTTGGGGTTCCGAGACAAATAGGATGTTGGGGTGTTCGGAAGATTTTAGAATTTCTAAGACATGCTCATCTCTTGTAGAATCTCCGCTGTCAAATCCCGATACAGGTACAGCCACTTTTACGCGAACTTTGCTCCCTTCAGAAACAGTCTCGATTTTGATTTTGCAATTGAGGCCCACGGGCTCTAAATTACTTACAAGCATTAGGCGTTTTTTAGTTTTCCAAGCAACGCAATCCTTACCTTCGGGAAATTTGACGCTCTCAGATAGAATCGGGCAGCAGATGCTTGTGAGGAAAAAAAAGAGAAGGACATTACTTTTAGAAGTTTTGTACATAGGGAAAGAAAACTTGACGAAAAAGGAAAATGCAAACATTTTCTCGGTGTGGCAGATTCTTATTTGAAGGCTATGAAGCAAGGTAATTTTCCTCTAGCCTTGACACTATTGGATAGGGAATTGGGGATAGATCCCAATGATCCCAAACTACTTTTTAATTTTGCCGTCTGCTGTTTTCAAACTCAAAATTTCTCAAAAGCAAAACAAATATTATATGATATTTTGGAGAAGTTTCCTGGTTTTATAGAAGAAGCTAGGATCTATCGCTTAGTAGCTTTTTGTCTGATCGAGGAGAGAAAATGGGATGAGGTAGAAATTGTGATTCGGGGTAGGCTCGAGTTGTATCCAAATGACGTTCAACTATTGTCTTTTCTAGCCCATGTCTTTGAACACACCCACAGGTTAGATGAAAGTATCGAAGTTCATAGAACCATCTTGGAATTGTCACCTAATTATGCTAATAGTCTAAATTCCCTAGGTTACTTGCTTGCTCTCAAAGAAGGACGAAGCCCTGAAGAAACGAAAGAAGCTATCGATTGCCTTCGCAAAGTTTTGGAATTGTTTCCAGATAACCCAACCTATCTTGATTCTTTTGGTTACTTACTCCAGCAAATGGGCAAAGAAGAGGATGCATTGAAGGCTTTTCGAAAGGGATTGCAACGGAACCCTTCTGATCCAGTCCTTTTGGAACGTTTGAAGTCCTTTGGTTGACACCCTCCTTTTCTACAAAAAACTGACTCTGCAGAACCACTTTCGGGATGTAGCGCAGAGGTAGCGCATCTGTTTTGGGTACAGAGGGTCGCAGGTTCAAATCCTGTCATCCCGACAAAGTTGTGCTGATCTGACCCGGTAGCTCAGCTGGATAGAGCAGCTGCCTTCTAAGCAGCTGGTCGGGGGTTCGAATCCCTCCCGGGTCAAAAAAGATCCAAATGGTGACCGTAGTTCAGCGGTAGAGCCCCGGTTTGTGGTACCGGTTGTCGCGGGTTCGAATCCCGTCGGTCACCCAAGGAATTGTAATAAACATCTGTAGATATTATTTTAGGAGTATAGAGGACGGGATGAGAACGATTGCAAGGCGTAAGCGATCGTATCGACCCCGCGAGGGTTTC
>Ga0169931_10009597_pt1 | contig 13926 bp, 14 predicted proteins | sample Kivu_15m_20L_FD_129675 | JGI IMG/M metagenome (GOLD analysis project Ga0169931, IMG submission 129675) | Freshwater microbial communities from Lake Kivu, Western Province, Rwanda to study Microbial Dark Matter (Phase II) - Kivu_15m_20L... | ecosystem: Environmental > Aquatic > Freshwater > Lake...
CGCTCGGGACGAACCCAGGACATCAACCTGTTGACCTCGCTCAACAAGCCTCTGTTGCTCTGGAGCGGTGGCAATGCCACGGTGTCGAACGCCATCATCAATTCGTCGTTGGTGAACATGAGCGCCTCGGCGGCCAGCAACGGCGGGGGATTCTTCCGCTCCGCGGACAAGAAGGCTCCCCACAACCTCTTCAGCAAGACGTCCAACATCTGGGCTCTCGACGGTGGGCGCGGCGGCACCCCACCCCCGCAGTTCACGTACCGTGATGCGTCGACCGACGTCACCGGCACCGAGGTTGCCGGTCTGAAGCTCACCATGGACGGCTCCATGCGGGCCGCGTGGCAGTGGAACGCCGACACCGGCAAGTTCCTGCGATTCCACGACAGCAAGCCTCATGCGGACGCCGACGGGAACCAAGTGGCGTTCGACAACGTCGTGGTGATCCAGTGCGAATACAAGACCAGTGCGGCTGATCCGCGCAGCCCGGAGGCCCAGACCGTGGGAACCGGTCCGGTCTGGGTGTATTCCGCCGGCCAGATGATCGAAGGCACCTGGAACCGTCCCGACAACACGTCCCCGTGGAACCTCCAAGATTCCACGGGGAATCCGATCGGTTTGACCCCGGGACGAACCTGGGTGGAGCTGATCCGTGCCGGGCAGGCCGTGACGGCCCCGGCGGGTGGTGACTTCGACTCCGTCGCGTGGCCCTGATCACAGAATCTGCCTCGGTGCCGCCGCGGACTCACGGTTAGCCTGACCCCATGTCCGGATCTACGTCCTCCGTTGGTTCCTTCCCCGTCAAGCGGGGTTTGGCCGAGATGTTGAAAGGCGGCGTCATCATGGACGTCGTCACCCCCGAACAGGCCAAGATCGCCGAAGACGCCGGAGCGTGCGCGGTCATGGCTCTCGAGCGCGTGCCCGCGGACATCCGCCGCGATGGTGGCGTGGCCCGTATGAGTGACCCGGAAATGATCGAGGGCATCCAAGCGGCCGTTTCGATCCCGGTGATGGCCAAGGCGCGCATCGGTCATTTCGTGGAGGCGCAGATCCTGCAGGCCCTCGGAGTGGACTTCATCGACGAGAGCGAGGTGCTCACTCCGGCCGACGAGGCCCACCACATCGACAAGTTCGGGTTCGTCGTTCCGTTCGTGTGCGGGGCCACCAACCTGGGTGAGGCTCTTCGTCGAATCAGTGAGGGCGCGTGCATGATCCGCTCGAAGGGTGAGGCCGGCACCGGGAACGTCGTCGAAGCGGTTCGCCACCTGCGCTCGATTCTGGGCGACATCAAGAAGATCGGTACCGCCGACAGCGCCGAACTGTTCGACTGGGCCAAGAAGCTTCAGGCTCCGCTTCCGCTCGTGCAGGAGATCGCCGAGACCGGAAAGCTCCCCGTGCCGTTGTTCTGCGCCGGAGGTTTGGCCACACCGGCCGATGCCGCATTGGCCATGCAGTTGGGGGCCGAAGCCGTTTTCGTGGGTTCGGGTATCTTCAAGAGCGACCACCCGGCCCCGCGGGCCAAGGCCATCGTCGAGGCCACGACCCACTTCGACAATCCCGACATTCTGGCCAAGGTCTCGCGCGGCCTCGGCGCTCCGATGACCGGCATCGGGATGGACGAGATCAATCAGCGTTACGCCGAACGCGGTTGGTAATCACCGTGTCGGCAGCGAAGCCCCCAGGTGAACGCGTTGCCGTCCCTCGCGATCGGTGTCCTCGCGCTTCAAGGTGCTTTTTCCGCGCACATTGAGCGTCTTGGGGCCATCGGAGCCGATGCTCGCGCCGTTCGACTACCGGCCGATCTCGAGACCCTCGACGGCCTGGTGTTGCCCGGGGGCGAGAGCACCACGATGTCGAATCTCCTGCGCACGTTCCACCTCATCGAGCCCCTTCGACGGTTCATCGCCTCGGGTCGTCCGGTCTTTGGTACCTGCGCCGGAATGATCCTCCTCGCCGACCGCATCCTCGACGGCCGTCCGGATCAGATCGCTCTCGCGTCGTGCGGGATCGTCGTTCGGCGAAATGGCTACGGGCGTCAGGTCGACTCCTTCGAAACCGACATCGACGTCACGGGTCTTCCCGATCCGTTCCATGCGATCTTCATTCGCGCCCCGCGAATCGAGCAGATCTCCGCCGAGGTCGAGGTCCTGGCCCGTCACGATGGTGATCCGGTCCTGGTCCGTGCGGGCCGCGTCCTGGCCGCGTCCTTTCATCCCGAACTCACGAACGACGACCGCATCCATCGCCTCTTCGCCGATATGGTGCGCGACGCGACGAACAACGAAAGTTCTCCAGCGAGGTGAGGTGAACCATGTCCGGCCATTCCAAACGGGCGACGATCAAGCACAAGAAAGGCGCCGCCGACAAGGCGCGCGGCAAGTTGTTCGCCAAGATCGCTCGTCAGATCGAGGTTGCCGCCCGCGAGGGCGGGGGAGATCTGTCGTCCAATGCGTCGTTGCGAACCGTGGTGCAAAAGGCCAAGGCGGCCCAGATGACCAATGACGCCATCGATCGGGCCGTCAAACGCGGTAGCGGCGAGGCCCAGGGTGACAGTTACGAATCGATCACGTACGAGGGGTACGCGCCCGGCGGCGTGGCCATGATGGTCGACACGCTCACCGACAATCGCAACCGCACCGGTGCCGACATTCGCAACATCTTCAACAAACTCGGTGGAGCGATGGCCGAGCCCGGAGCCGTCGGCTGGCAGTTCAGCCGACGGGGAGTCATTTACGTCGACGGATCAGCCGCCGAGGACGACGTCATGATGGCCGCGCTCGACGCCGGAGCCGACGACATCAGCCGTGACGGTTCGGCGTGGAAGATCCTCACCGAGCCGTCGACGGTCTACGACGCGAGGGCGGCCCTGGAGTCGGCCGGCTTGTCCGTGTCGTCGGCGGAATCGACCATGGTGTCGTCCACGACGATCGACGTGACCGATCCCGAGACGGCCCGCAAAATCCTGAAGGTGATGGAAGCGTTGGAGGACAACGACGACGTCCAGGACGTCTACGCCAACTTCGACATCAGCGACGAGATCATGGAAGCCGTCGGCTGACCATCGCTGGTTGGGTTAGGGTCGCGTCATGAGCATCAAGGTCGGAGACATCGCCCCCGCGTTCAGCCTTCCCGGTACGGGAGGTCGGAACTATTCATTGTCCGAATTCGCCGGCAAACCATTGGTGATCGCCTTCTATCCCGGCGACGACACGCCGGTGTGCACCAAGCAATTGAATTCGTACAACGACGAGTTCGAGGAGTTCGAGAACCTGGACACGGCGGTCGTCGGAATCTCGGCGCAGGACGTCAGTAGTCACGAGGCGTTCGCGGCGAAACACGGATTTCGCTTCCCGCTGTTGTCCGACGTCGACAAGACGGTCGCCGCCGCGTACGGCACCCTCGGTCCGCTCGGATTTCCGCGTCGAAGTGTGTTCGTGGTTGGCTCCGATGGTCGCCTGACCTACGTGCACCGTGCTCTGGCCGGAGTCACGTACCGCTCGGTTCAGGAGATCACGGCCGCCATCGGCAAACCCTGATCATTGCTGATCGATCTGGGTTCCGACACACGGACCCGCGCAGACGTCGGTGAGAGTCCCCTCCAAGAGGAAGGTTAGAGCCTGGATCAGGACTCGTGGTTCATCGCTACCCGCACCATGGGGATCCTTGCCGAACTCGGCGCCGATCGGGGGGCGCGGACCCACGGGCGGAGGTGGCGTTCCGAAATCCCACACCACAAGTTTCGAGGAGTCATCGGCGTAATCGATGATCGGTTCGATCCCCCAGAAGGGAATCGAACTGAGGCTGCGGTCGTCCCGCAACACCGGCGAATGGACACGAGCGCCGATCGTTCTCGCCAACATCTCGGTGGAAACGTTGGCCACTTGATGATCCCCGAAGGCTTCGATCAGGAGGACGGTTTTGGAATCGATGCCCGGGTAGGTGTCGGTCGTCAGATGCTGCGCATAACCCGAATTCTCGCCCCGGTCCCACAGGAGTTGGACCAACATCAAGGCCATGAGCCGATCGTCGACATTCGAGTATGCCTCTTCGAACATGACCTGAAACTGCGGCCAATCCGTGGATCGCGCAAGGAGCAGCGAATAGTTCATTCCGGGCACGCCGAGCACGGCACGTGTCCACTCAGTGGAGACCGCCGACGCAGCACCGCCCAGAATCCCGCCTTGACTGTTCCCGACGAAAACGGTGGCGTCCGTTTTCAACATTGCCGATCCGTCGGCGTTCTGGAACGCCGGATCGGACGCGAAGCCGGCTGGATGATTGGTGAGCCGACCCAACATCGAGAAAGCGATGTGTCCGTGCAACATCCGGTCGGCCTGCTCGTTGAATCGGCCCAAGTCCGCCAAGATTCCCATGAGATTGCCGATGTCCTGCGAAGCCATACCCAACCAGTCGACTGCGCATCCGACGATCAGCCCTTGGGCGGCGAACGTACCGAAGAAATCGACCTGACCACGATCCCCGAGCAATCCATGCCCGTAGAGAAGAGCCGGAACAGGTTCGACGGTGGCATCGGGGACGACACAGCGCCACGCCACGTCGTACACGGGATGGTCGTCGTTGACACGGGGCGAACCGGTGGCATCGAGAAGGAGGGATCCGCCGGGCCCACCGTCGTTGTCGAGGAAGTTGGGTATCTCGAAAGTTCCTTCCACCACCTTCGATTCGCCTTCGGTCACCGAGTCCACGGAGAAGTTCGGTACGCCCTCACCGATCGACTCGTAGGTCACGTTGCGCATGGTCAACAGCCGACCCGCCAACGAGTCGGCACTGGCGATCGTGAAGGTCCACGTCGAGGGTTCGACCACGATCTCGGCCCCCGACTCGTCGACCAGCCCGTCGACCACCACCTCGAAGGTGTGTCCTTCGGTGAACGCGATCGCGGGCCGCAAGGTCACCAGCCCGGATTGGATGTCGCGTTCTCCCCAGAAGGGGACGCGTTCTCCCGAGGACGTATCGGTGATGGTGACGCGCGCGTCGGCGGCGACCGATTCCTCGATGCGCGTGCTGTCGGGAACACCGCTCGCTTCGAGGTCCACACCATCGGCCACGAAGACCACCGCGGAGCTCGGCGAGAATCCATCGGCGCGGTTCTGGTCGGTGACATCCATAGCGATGCCCGCGTCGTTCACGGGCACGGCGTCGGCCGGAATCGCGAGCCGTCGGCCAGTCGACGTCGTCGGATCTGCCACCGTTAGGCGATCGTCGGGCCAGGGGAGAAGGCACGACCGCACCCCGGCCTCGTCGCACGTTGGCAACCCACCGGCGGACGCGTCCGGGTCGGGGATCGTGGTCGTCGTTTGCATCGAATCGCTCTCCGACGAGCCATCCGTGCCACTCGTGCAGGCGACAGACAACGAGTTCAACGCCACCACAGCCATCGAAATCCGAGAAAGGCGTCGCATGCGAGAAATTCTGACACAGCCCAGCCGTCCCACCGAGCAGGGTCGGGGTCGGTATGATCGTACGCATGTTCGTAGGGAGCAGGCAGCGAGTGTTGGGCGTCGACCCGGGCTTGACCCGCTGTGGCTATGCGGTTCTCGACGCCCAAGGCGCCTCGATCGAGGTGGTGTCCCTCGGCGTTCTGCGCACCCCGGTCCACGACGCCCTCCCCGCACGCTTGGCCCGGTTGCACCAGGATCTTTCCGAGGTTCTCCAGGAGTTTCGTCCGAACAGCGTCGCCGTCGAGCAGGTCTTCTTCCAGGTCAACGTGAGGACGGCGATGAGTGTCGGTCAGGCCAGCGGGCTGGCTCTGGCACTGGCCCACGCCGCGGGTTGCACCGTCGTTCAGTACACCCCGAATCAGGTCAAAGAAGCCGTCACCGGGTGGGGCGGTGCCGGCAAGGAACAGGTGCAACGAATGGTTCAGACCCGCCTCGGACTGAGCGTCGCCCCGAAACCCGCCGACGCCGCCGACGCCGCGGCGTTGGCGATCTGCCATCTGGCCATCGGACCGATGCACCAACGCCTCATCGCCGCCGGAGCCCCCGACGTCCACGGGCGGGCCCGTAGTCGACGAAAGGCCGGATGATGATCGGCTCACTGCGGGGAAACGTTCTGGAACGGTCCTCCGATGGAACCGCACTCGTCGAAGTTGCCGGTGTCGGCTACGTCGTCCACGTCACCCCGCGATGCCTGGCCGAGTTGGAGCCGACATCACCGGCCTTCTTGTACGTGCATCATCACATCAGGGAAGAGGCCCAAACGCTTTTCGGTTTCTTGAGCCGGGACGAAAAGACGACTTTCCAGACCCTCATCGCCACCCACGGAGTGGGACCGTCGTTGGCCTTGGCGATCCTGTCGACCCACTCCCCGTCGACCTTGGTCGACATCGTCGCGTCCTCCGACGTCGGCGCTCTCACCTTGGTACCCGGCGTGGGCAAGAAGACCGCCGAGCGACTGCTCGTCGAGTTGAAGAATCGACTCTCGTTGCCGACTCTGCCCGATCGCGACACGACCGGCGGAGCCGGCACCACCGTCTCCGCTGTTCGTGAGGCACTGATGGGTCTCGGCTACAGCGAGAGTGAGATCCGCGAGGCCCTCCGTTCCCTGCCGACCGAGACCGACGCCGCCACCATGTTGCGTGAGGCGCTCCGGCTGCTGGGGGTGCGACGTGCGTGAGGAATTCCTGGATCCGAAGCTCGAGAGTCCGATCGAGGAGTCCGACGAGGCCGGGCTGCGCCCGAAACATCTCGAGGAATTCGTCGGCCAACGCGAGCTCAAGCAGAAGTTGGGCATCGTGCTCGAGGCCGCTCGTCGTCGCGGTGAAGCCGTCGACCATCTCTTGTTCGCTGGCCCGCCCGGATTGGGCAAGACCACGCTGTCCGGAATCATCGCGGCCGAAATGGGGGTGCGGTTGCACATCACCTCGGGTCCCGCGCTCGAGCGAGCCGGAGACTTGGCCGCCATCCTGACCAAACTCGAACCGTCGGATGTCTTGTTCATCGACGAGATCCATCGTCTGGGACGAACGGTGGAAGAAATCCTGTATCCCGCGATGGAGGATTTCCAACTCGACATCGTCGTCGGCAAGGGGCCGGCCGCCTCGAGTATCCGTCTGGCTCTCCCGCGTTTCACCCTCGTGGGAGCGACCACTCGAACCGGCATGATCACCGGCCCTCTTCGCGATCGATTCGGATTGGTCGCTCGGTTGGATTATTACGACGACGACGAACTGACGGCCATCGTCCGGCGCGCCGCATCCATCCTCTCGGTCGACATCGACGACGAGGGATGTCGCGAGATCGCCCGCCGCAGCAGAGGCACGCCCCGGATCGCGAACCGGCTTCTTCGTCGGGTCCGCGACTTCGCCGAGGTACGCGAGAGCGGTCGCATCACGGGCCCAGTCGCCGACGAGGGTCTCGCCGTCTTCGGCGTCGATCAACGTGGTCTCGACAAGGTCGACCGCGCGTTGCTGTCGGCACTGTGCTCGCAATTCAACGGTGGGCCGGTCGGCTTGACGACACTGGCGATCGGTGTCGGCGAGCAGCCCGAGACAGTCGAGGACGTGTACGAACCCTTCTTGATCCAACAAGGCATGATCGCACGAACCCCCCGCGGTCGGGTCGCCATGCCGGCGGCGTGGAACCACATCGGGCTCGACCCGCCGGCCGGTCAGCCCGATCTCTTCTCCTGAACCGTGCACATCTCCGACTTCGACTACCAACTGCCCGAGGATCTGATCGCCCAGGAGCCCCTCGAGCCCCGGGACTCGGCGCGTCTGCTCGTCGACGGGGGAGATCACCTGCACCACCGCCACGTTCGTGATCTCGTCGAGTCGATCGCACCCGGCGACGTGTTGGTGGTGAACGACACCCGCGTGATCCCGGCTCGTCTGCGTTTACGACGGGGGACCGGTGGAGCCGTCGAGGTTCTACTCCTCGAGATGGTCGACGGTGGATCGTGGTCGGCCCTGGTTCGACCCGCCGCCAAACTCAAACCGAACGAGACGCTTCTCGACGAGACCGGCAACGAAGTCGTCACCTTCGTCGGACGTCGTGACGATGGTGACACGTTCACGGTTCGACTCCACGACGACGGTCAGCCCATGGCCTTGCTCGATCGCATCGGGGCGTTGCCCTTGCCTCCGTACATCATGTCGGACCGCGGTGCGAACGAGAGATATCAGACCGTGTACTCGCGTCGTCCGGCATCGGCCGCCGCTCCGACCGCTGGCTTGCATTTCACCCCGACGTTGCTGCAGAAGGTCCAGGAACGGGGCGCCCGTTTGGCGCGCGTCGAGTTGGTCGTGGGCCTCGACACCTTCCGACCGATCAGCACCGATGACCCTCGACACCACCCGATCCACACCGAGTTGTATACGGTTCCCGATGAGACCATCGATCTGGTCCAACGAGCCGACCGTGTGATCGCCGTGGGCACCACCGCGGTGAGGGCGCTCGAGAGCACCTTCACCAGTGGTCGACAGAGTGGCCGAACCAGCCTGTTCATTCATCGCGGCTACGAGTGGAAGGTCGTCGATCTGATGATGACGAACTTCCACATGCCGCGGACCACCTTGCTGATGATGATCGATGCCTTCGTCGGTCCGGTGTGGCGGGACATATACCGCGAGGCGGTCGAGCGGCGATACCGTTTCCTCTCGTTCGGCGACGCCATGCTTCTCGACCGTCGCGCCCACGATCACTGATCATGCACCCCGTCCTCCTCGACATAACCGCCACCGACGGCTCGGCCCGCACCGGCGTCGCTCACACGGCGAACGGGAGTTACGAATTTCCCTGTTTCATGCCGGTGGGCACCCGTGGGGCGATCAAGTACCTCAGCGCCGCCGATTACGAACGACTCGGGGCACGGATCGTCCTCGGCAACACCTATCACCTGATGTTGCGTCCGGGCGCCGACGTGGTCGCCCGTTTCGGCGGACTCGGGAGGTTTGCGGGCTGGAACGGACTGACACTCACCGATTCCGGTGGATTCCAAGTCTTCTCGCTCGAACCCAAGGTCGACGATGACGGAGTCACCTTCGCCTCCACGTACGACGGCAGCAAGCATCGATTCACCCCCGAGTCGGCCGTGTCCACCCAGGAGTTGCTCGGCGCCGACATCCAGATGGTCCTCGACGTGTGCCCACCGTTGCCGTCTCCGGAGTCCGTCATCCGCTTGGCGCTGGAGCGCACCTCGGCGTGGGCCTCACGAGCCCGCGCCGCGCACCGCCGATCCGATCAAGCATTGTTCGGCATCGTGCAGGGCGGCACCTCTCCGGTCATGCGGGCCGAGAGCGCGCGACGAACCGCCGAACTCGACTTCGACGGCTACGGCATCGGTGGACTGTCCGTCGGCGAAACGCGAGCGGAGATGTTGCCCGCCCTGGCCGCCGCACTCGAACATCTGCCCGCCGACCGTCCCCGATATCTCATGGGGGTCGGGGATCCCGCATCACTGGTCGAAGCAGTCTCGCTCGGGGTCGATCAATTCGACTGCGTGATGCAAACCCGTCTCGGTCGACACGGCACGGCTCTCACCAGTCTGGGCAAGGTTCACATCAAGAACGCGAAGAACGCACTCGACGACACTCCACTCGATCCTGATTGTCGTTGCGAGGTGTGTCAGCGACACACCCGGGGATACCTGCGCCATCTGCTTCAGGTCAACGAACCGACGGGGTCACGGTTGATGAGCCTGCACAATTTGGCATGGACCCTGGATTTGATGGCCCGAATGCGGTCGGCCATCGCCGCGGGAACGTTGTCGGATCTGCGTCGGGACGTCCTCGCCGTCTGGGGCGATGGCGGCTGAGCCGACCCGCGGGGTCCGTCCCGGACCGCGGGCACCCCGATTCAGCGTGCTCGACGAGTAGGCTTGCGCGGGTCGTCCGTCCCCTCCTTCCTCGAAGGAACAGCGAACAAGGAATCACATGTCGCATCTCGCCTCCATCGTGGCCAACGCCGAGCAGAACAGCGGTGGCAGTGCCCTTTTCACCTTCGGCTTCATGGGCCTCATCGGCTTGGCCATGTACTTCTTGATGATCCGGCCCCAACGCAAGCGTTTGCGAGCCCAGCAGGAGCTCCAACAAGCCATCACCGTCGACGACGAAGTCATCACCAATTCGGGTCTGTACGGCTTCGTTACGGCCATGGACGGCGACATCGTGTGGTTGGAGATCGCCGAGAACGTGGAGATCCGCATTTCACGTAGCGCGCTCCTTCGTCGCATCAATCCCGCCGAGGAGACCGCGGGCGGAGAGCCCACCGAACCGGCGTCTCCCACCCCCGAGTGACTCTCCCATGACGCGCCGTCGCCTCGCGATCACCCTGCTCGGCCTGCTCGTCGTCGTTTTCGGCTCCCTGGCCGCGAACCTCGTCGCGGGGAACGAACTATCCCTCGGCCTGGACTTGCAAGGTGGTGTGTCGGTCACCCAGGAACCCGTCGGAGAGTTCAACTCCGAGAGCCTCGACCTCGCCGTCGAGCGCATTCGCGAACGCGTCGACTCTCTCGGCGTGGCCGAGCCCGAGATCATCAGGCAGGGCGACGCGATCGTCGTGAACCTGCCCGGGGTCGACAATCAAGACGACGCCATCAAGTTGGTGCAGGTGACCGGTGCGGTGCTGCTGCGACCGGTTCTGTTGTCCCAGGTGATCGACACCCCGGACTCGATCGCCGACGGCGCATCGACCACCGTCGCCGATTCCTCGACGACGGAACCCGCGGTCCCGACGTCGATGCCGCCCGACGCCACCACGACCCTGCCGGGCGGTCCCGCGCGACCGGCGACGGCCACCAGCGTCCCCGATGATTCCTCCACGACCACCTCGATCGTCGAGTCCACCACGACCACCGAGGTCACCGGCACCGAGGTCACCGGCACCGAGGTCACCGACACCGAGGCTCCCACGGTCACCGAGGACACCGTGCCCGCCGAGATGCCGGACCCCACCGACCCCGCGGCCACCGTGTTCGTCCAGAACACCGCCGGAACCGAGTTCTACCAATTGGGACCGGCCTTCGCCACCGGCGAGGTGTTCAACAGTGATGCTCGGGCCGACGTCATCTCGGGTGGCTGGGGCGTGCGCGTCACCCTTCGTGGCGGTACCAACGGCGCCGACCTCTGGAATATCGGCGCCGCTCGGTGTTTCGCCAAGGACTCGTCGTGCCCGTCGGGACGCATGGCCATCGTCCTCGATGGCGTGGTTCAATCCGCCCCCAGCGTGAACCAACCGTCCTTCTCGGGTGGCGTCGACATCACGGGAAGTTTCACCGAAGGCGAGGCCAAGGATCTCGCGCGCGTGCTGAAGAGTGGAGCGTTGCCCGTGCGCCTGCAAGTCCAGGCCGTGCAAACCGTGTCGCCCACCCTCGGTAGCGACTCCTTGCGAGCCGCCATCATCTCGGGTCTGATCGGTGTCGGCCTGGTCCTGTTGTTCATGCTGCTCTACTACCGCAGCTTGGCCGCCGTCGTGGTCGTCGGGTTGCTCGTCTCGGGCATCATCCAGTGGAACGTCATCTCGCTCCTGTCGCGCACCAACGGGTTGGCTCTCAGCCTGGCGGGTATCGCCGGCATCATCGTCTCGATCGGCGTCACCGTCGACTCCTACGTGGTCTTCTTCGAGAAGCTGAAGGACGAGGTGAAGGCCGGTCGCACGTTGCGCAACTCGGCCGAGCGCGGTTTCAAGTCGGCGTGGAGAACGATTTTGGCCGCCGACATCGTGTCCTTGCTCGGTGCCTTCACCCTTTGGTACCTGACGGTCGGATCAGTGCGGGGCTTCGCATTTTTCCTCGGTCTGTCCACACTGTGTGACCTGATCGTCGCGTGGTTCTTCACGCGGCCGACCATGTTGTTGTTGGCCCGCTCCAACTTCATCGCCCGCCGCCGCGTCTTCGGCGTCGACCCGTCCGTCCCGACGCCCGGAGGTGCCGCATGAACGAAACGATTTCGTCGACTCGTCGTGGTTTGCTCGGCCGGCTGTACCACGGGGAAACCGCCGTCGATTTCTACGGTCGGCGGCGCTACGGCTTCAGCTTTTCCGGACTTCTCGTCGTGGTCACGTTGGTCTCCCTGGCGACCTCGGGCCTCAACCTCGGCATCGACTTCGAGGGTGGTGTCGCCTGGCAGGTCCCCGCATCATCCACCTTCGATTCCGATGCGGCGCGGGCCGTCGTCGAGGACAACGGTGTCGAGGTCACGAACGCCAAGGTGCAGACTCTCGAGAGCGGCGGCGTCGAATCGATCCGGATTCAGGTCGGAGATCAGACCACCGAGGTCCGTTCCACGGTTCAATCGGCCTTGGCCGTGGCCGCCGGAGTCGACGTCAACGAGGTGTCGGTCAGCTCGGTCAGTTCGTCGTGGGGTCGAAGCATCACCGAGAAGGCCGTTCGGGCGCTCGTCGTGTTCTTGATCCTGGTTTCGCTGTACATCGCCTGGCGCTTCGAATGGCGGATGGCCATCGCCGCCATCGTGGCCATGCTCCACGACGTTCTCATCAGCGTGGGCATCTATTCCGTGTTCGGCTTCGAGGTCACGCCCGCCACCGTGGTGGCCTTCCTCACCATCCTGGGATTTTCGCTGTACGACACGATCGTGGTGTTCGACAAGGTTCAGGACAACATCGAGCGCTTCGCGGCCACCCGAACCGGAGTGGCCGACATCACCAACGTCTCCATGAACCAAGTTCTGATGCGGTCGTTGAACACCAGTCTGGCCGCGGTCTTGCCCGTCATCTCGCTGCTCGTCCTCGGTTCGGGCGTGTTCGGAGCCGTGGCATTGCGCGAGTTCGCCGTGGCTCTACTCGTCGGTATGTCGATCGGCAGTTATTCGTCGATCTTCGTGGCCTCAACGTTGTTGGCCGTCCTGAAGGAGCGCGAGCCGCGATTCCGCAATCTTCGTGGTCTGCACTCGACCGGCGCCGAGCTCGAGCACATGGTGGTGACCGGAACCTCGAGTGGACTGAAGAGTGTCCGCCGCCAGACCCAGGTCGATCCGGAGTCGACTCCCTCGGCACCGGTCACCTCGAGCACCTTGCTCACGCATCCGCCCCGTCCCCGCAAGAAGCGTCGTCGGTGAGCGAGTCGTCGATGGAACACCTCATTCGCGCCATCGAGGATTACCCCACGCCGGGTGTCACTTTCCGCGACATCACGCCGTTGCTCGGCAACGGTCCGGCCTTCCATGAGGCGATCACCGGACTCGCCGATCGCTTCCGGTCGCTCGGTGTCGAACGGGTGGTCGGTGTGGAGGCCCGCGGGTTCATCCTCGGCGCACCGGTGGCCGTGGAGTTGGGGGCCGGTTTCGTACCGGTTCGTAAAGCCGGCAAATTGCCCTGGGCCGTGGCCCGCGAGGAGTACGAACTCGAGTACGGAACGGACAAACTCGAGATCCACCGTGACGCCGTGCACCCCGGAGAACGGATCCTGGTCGTCGACGACGTTCTGGCCACCGGGGGCACGGCGGCGGCCACCTGCCGATTGGTGACCGGCCTCGGGGGAGTCGTGGTCGGTCTGGGCGTGCTCCTCGAACTCGCCTTCCTGGATGGACGCCGCAAGTTGGGCGACGTTCCCGTTCAGTCCCTCATCACCTACTGACGTCGGGCGTCACTCGAACTTCGGGTCTCTTCGGCGCACGAAAGGACCACGGGCTGGGATAATGAACCCATGGCCACCGTGACACGACTCCTTCCCTGGAGGCGCCAGAGCGGTTCGCCGAACGACGAGTTGTCGCCCGTGATCGCGTCGTTCAGACGCCGCCACCCCAAGTCGGGGACCGCCGCGATGACCAAAGCGTTCGAGGTGGCCCGTCTCGCGCATTCGCAACAGAAGCGAAAGAGCGGTGAGGGTTACATCAATCACCCGCTGGCCGTGGCCAAGATCGTCGCCGACATCGGACTCGACGAGACCACGGTGGCCGCCGCCTTGCTGCACGACGCGGTGGAGGACACCGAGATCACGATCGCCGACGTC
>Ga0169931_10009598_pt1 | contig 13926 bp, 9 predicted proteins | sample Kivu_15m_20L_FD_129675 | JGI IMG/M metagenome (GOLD analysis project Ga0169931, IMG submission 129675) | Freshwater microbial communities from Lake Kivu, Western Province, Rwanda to study Microbial Dark Matter (Phase II) - Kivu_15m_20L... | ecosystem: Environmental > Aquatic > Freshwater > Lake ...
ACGCTCGGTGGCCTGTCGTCGCGGCTGGGCGTGCCCTTCCTGCTGGTGTTCCTGGTGGCCGGCATGATGGCCGGCGAGGACGGCCTGGGCGGAATCGACTTCGACGACGTCTGGCTGGCCATGCTCGTGGGTAACCTCGCGCTGGCGGTGATCCTGCTCGACGGCGGGCTGCGCACCCGGCTCGAGACCTTCCGGCTGGGGCTGCGCCCGGCGCTGCTGCTGGCCTCGGTGGGCGTGGCCATCACTGCCGCCGCCACCGGCGCGTTCGCCACCTGGATCCTCGGGATCGACTGGCGGCTGGGGCTGCTGCTGGGCGCCATCGTGGGGTCCACCGACGCCGCGGCGGTGTTCTCGATGCTCAAGGTGAGCGGGCTGCGCCTGAGCGAGCGGATCGGCGCCACGCTCGAGATCGAGTCGGGCGTGAACGACCCGATGGCCATCTTCCTCACGTTGACGCTGATCACCGTGGTGCTGTCCGGGGCCTCGCCGGGCGTTGGCGCACTGGCCCTCGAGTTCGTGCGCCAGTTCGGCCTGGGCACCCTCGCGGGCATCGCCGGCGGTATGCTCATCGCGGCCAGCGCCCGCTGGTGGTCGGTGGGCGAGAGCCTGGGCGCCATCCTTCTCGCGGCCGCCGGCGTCGGCGTGTTCGCGTTCACCAACCTGATCGGCGGCAGCGGCTTCCTCGCGGTGTACCTGTTCGGGCTGGTGGCGGGCCACCGGTGGCCCGGCGGCCACGGCGAGATGATGCGCGCGATGGACGGTCTGGCCTGGCTGTCGCAGTCGGTGCTGTTCCTGCTGCTGGGGCTGCTGGTCAAGCCCAGCGAGCTGCCCGCGCTGCTCGGCGCAGGCCTCGCGATCTCCGTGTTCCTGATCCTGGTGGCGCGCCCGCTGGCGGTGGTGCTGTGCCTGGCGCCGTTCCGCTTCAGCGCCGCCGAGACCACCTACGTCTCGTGGGTGGGGCTGCGCGGCGCCGTCCCGATCGTGCTGGCGGTGTTCCCGCTGCTGGCCGGCGTGCCCGATGCGCGGCTGCTGTTCAACGTGGCGTTCGTGGTGGTGCTGGTGTCGCTGCTGGTGCAGGGCACCACTGTGGCCTACGCGGCGCGCCGGCTGCGCATCGAGCTGCCCCAGCGCGAAGGGCCGCTCGCCGAGCACGCGCTGGCCGGTGGCGCGGTGCTCGCGGAGTTCCGCGTGGCGGCCGGCGCGCCGGCCTGCGGCCAGGTGCCGGGCGCGCTCGTGCTGCCCGCCGGGTGCCGGGTGGTGCGGGTCCATGCAGCGGCCGCGCGGGCGGGTGCCGCGCCGGCCTTTGCTTTCGGGCCCGGCGCCGCCCCGGCGGGTGCCCACGACGGCGCGCCGCCGGCCGTCGATGCGCCCGATCGGCCGCTGGCGGCCGGCGACGTGGTCGCCCTGGTCGGCACCCCGCCGGGCCTGGAGCGCTGCCAGGTGCTGTTCGCGAGCGCCGCGCCCGCGGCGGCCGGCCGCCACGGCGCGCCGATGGCCTGGCAGTTCCCGGCCGAGGCCGACTGGTCCCTCGTGTGCGCCACCTACGGCCTGGTGCCCGACCCCGACGCCCCGCCCGTGCCGCCGGGCGCCCTGCTCGGCGAGGCCCTGGAGGCGCTGGCCGGCCGCCCGCTGGCCGAGGGCGACCGGATCCCGGTGGGCCGATCGGCCTTCGTGGTGGTGGCCTTCGAGGCCGGCCGTGCCAGCGGCCTCGCGTTCGAGCCCCGCCGCGCCCCCGATCGCACGCACTGAGCCGCCCTGGAGGCGGCCGACCGCCGGCGCGGGTCGCCGGTCGCGGCCGTCGACGGCGAGCGGCCCGGCCTATGCCCCGCCGTCCGCCCGATCGGCCGGCCGCTCCAGCGCCGCCTTCGGCAGCATCACGTGGATGCCCTTGTGCTCGTTCACCAGCTGCGTGACCCGCACGTCGGCCGCCAGGCTCATCAGCATGAACGCGTGGTGCCGGGGCAGGCCGGTGGTCTGCACGGTCCAGTCGAGCATCCGGCGCAGCGCGGCGCGCGCCGCCTCGTCCAGGTCGGGGTCCATGCCCATGGTGATCCGGTGCGTGGGCGTCTCGGCCTGCGGGTAGCTGAGCGCCAGGTCGGTGCGCAGCACCACCGCGAAGGTGCCCTCCAGCGCCGTCTCGATCGCGGTCACGCAGACCTCTCCGTCGCCCTGCAGGCCGTGCCCGTCGCCGAACGACAGCAGCCCGCCCTCGGCGTGCACCGGCAGGTACAGCGTGCTGCCGGGCACCAGCTCCTTGTTGTCGAGGTTGCCGCCGTGCGCGCGCGGCTGGATCGAGGAGATGCTGCCCCAGGCGGGCGGCGGCGCCACCCCCATCACCCCGAAGAACGGCCGCAGCGCGAGCTCGGTGCCCCAGGGCATCCGGCCCGTCATGCGCTCGCGGTCGAGCGCCACGGTGATCTGCTCGAACGCCGGGAACTCCTCGGGCAGCCCGCCCGCCAGCGGCCGCACGAACTGGTAGCCCCAGTCCTGGCGCAGCCGCACATCGAGGATGCGGATCTCCAGCACGTGCCCGGGGCGGGCGCCCGCCACCGCGATCGGCCCGGTCAGGATGTGCCCGGGCAGCCGTCGCGGGCTCCGGGCGTGGATCTCCAGCAGCTCGGGCGGCACGTGGTACCCCTCGCCCGGCAGGTTCGCCGGCCCGCCCGACACCGTCTCCACGGTGATCCGGTCGCCGCTGGCGATGGTGATCACCGGCTTCAGCGCGGCTTCGAACCAGCCCCAGTGCACGGTTTCGGGGGAGGAGGCGAGGTGGTGGTGGGTCATGGGGCTGTCCTGGCGGGTGTCGGTCGGGCCGGCGGGCCCGACGACGGCCAGGGTACACGGCCCGGCACGACGCCTGGACACCCGCGTCGGCCTCACGACCCCGCCTGCTCCTCGTGCGCCGGGCCGATGCACGGGAGCGGCACCCAGCCGAACCCGGGCGGCTGCGCGCGCTCGCACCACGCCCAGCCGTTGAGCGATCGGTGGACGATGACCGACTGGCCCGGCTGCACGTCCAGCGGCGCTCCGGCCTCGAACGCAATGGGCTGCGGGAACTCGCTGACGTGCGCCCGGATCACGATGGACCTGCCGCGTCGCTTCATCGGACGACTTTCCCGGTGTGGGAACGCATCTTCCGGCGACTCGGTGTGCGGCGACACCCCCCTTCACGCCCGATGCGTCCGTGGTGAGCAGATGGACGGCACGAAGGCCCCGGCCGCGCGCCGCATCGAGCGCCCTCGCCATCAGGGCGCGCCCCAGGCCGCGACCCTGCCGATCGGGCCGGACCGCAAGCGACCGCACGAGCGCGACGTCGCCGTAGGTTTCCGCGCCGACGCTCCCGACGAGCGCCGGGCCTTCGTACGCGAGCAGGAACGAGCCGATGTGCGCCTGCGCACCCTCCGTGGACAGGCCGACCGACTGCAGCAGCTCGGCCAGGGCCGGCCAATGCGCCTCGGAGCCCTGCGCCCATCGGAGGTCATCCAGGGTCATGATTGCACGTCCCAATTGGTTGCTATTGACAACCATACGAGCATGACCGGCCGGCATCGGGGTTGTCAATTGCGGCCGATCGCCCCGCCCCGGGTGAGCACGATCGAACGGGTGCCCGAGTCGCGAGACCGCCGCCCGCGCCCGATGCCCACCTCATCCGGATGGGCGAACCTCGAACCGGGTCACACGAGCGGCGTAACGATGCCTCAACCGTCAAAGATCCCGCGCGCCGCAAGATCCGCGCCGCCCGATCGAACGACGAGAACCCCTGATGGCCATCCGCAAGACACACGCACTGCCGCTCGTTGCCGCGCTGCTCGCCGCCTGTGGTGGCGGCGGAGACGGCCCGGCGTCGAGCGCCACCTCCCCAGGACCGACCGCGGTCGCAGGTGTCCAGCAGCAGGCTCCCGCCCCTGCGCCGACGCAGAGGCCGGTGAGCCTCGGCCTCGCGCGTGGGATGTCCACGGTCTTCGAGCAGTGCCTGCCGCACACCTTGTCGAACGGTACGTACATTCCGTGCTGTGGCTCGCGCACCCAACGCCCGACCTCACCGCGGTCGGTGGCAGGACCGTGCGCACCAGCAGCGGCAGCGGCTTCGGCGTGATGGCCTACGAGTGGCGGCTGTTCGTCGGCCAGTTCGCGATCGTCTCGTGGGACGGCAGCGGCGGCGCCGGTCACCTGGATGTGGTCGGTGCGGGCATCGAGCCGGTCCGGCATGGCGCTGGTGTGCCTGGACGACCGGTACTGCTTCCGCATCGACGAGAGCGGCAACGTGGACCCGTCGATGGTCCCGTGGTTGCCGGAACAGGGGCCGTGAGGCGAGGGCCGGGCCGTGCGTTCCGCACCATCGTCCCATCCGCCCTGCCCATCGGAAGGCTTGTGACGCCCGTCCCCGCCGAGATCCGGGCTCTGGTGCACGCCAAGCCAGGCACCCGTCTGGTCTGGTCGGCGATGCCGGACGGCACCCTCATCGTCCGGGCCAAGACCCAGTCCATTCTCGACATGGCCGGCATGCTCAAGGCGCCCGAGGGAAAGCGCGTCAAGGTCGACGACATGAAACCCTGGCGCTGATCGTCATCCGAACGCATGCCGGCACTCGACACCAACGTCCTGGTCCGTTACATCGTGGAAGATGACGCTGCCCAACTTGCAGCGGCCAGGCGCCTGATCAACCGTTGCGTGAGCGAGGGGTTGGCGCTGTTCGTACCGGTGACCGTCGTCCTCGAGCTGGAGTGGGTGCTGCGGTCCAGCTTCGCCATCTCGAAGCACGACGTGCTCCGCACGCTGTCGAGTCTGTTCTCCGCGGCCGAACTCCGTTTCGAATCGGAGCGGGCGCTCGAGGTTGCCCTGCAGCTGTATCGCGAGGGCTCCGCCGACTTCGCCGATTGCCTTCATGTCGCGCTGGCGGCGCAGGCCGGCGAGCCACCGCTGTGGACCTTCGACCCGCATGCTGCCAAGGTCGGCGGAGCACGGCTGCTGGCGCGCTGATCGTTACGAGCCGATCGGGGCCCCGATCGGGGCGGTGGCCGATACGCCAGCGTCGAACCCGGGGGTCGAGCATGCCGAGATCGCTGGCTCAGCAGTGCCAGCATCCGCTCCTGCGTCTTCCTTTCGATCTGGCCGACTGGCGTGGGCCTGTCAAACCGCGCTCTTCTTGTTGACCATCATCGCCGCGGCAACGTCTTCGTCGTCCATTGCCAGCAGGCCCTGCGGGTCGACTGGCGGCCACCGCCCTTCCTTCACCCGTTGCTCGAACCAACGGTGCATGGCTGCATCGTCGACTGCGTACTCTCCTCGCGCCGACTTCCATATGAGGGCCGGGTTGCGCTCGCGCAGCGACTCCAGCGCGCGTTGCGCCATCTGCGGGGTTGCGCGCCCCGTCACCCGCTCACGGTAGAAGCGCAGCGCCTCACCGTCATAGGGACGAAACCGCGGCCCCTGCTCCAGCAGGCGCCAAAGCACCGCCTGCTCCAACGGCCGCAACGCCAGGTATTCGGATTCCACCTGCGCCTCGTCGGCGTGCTGGCGTTCCTTCGCGGCCTGCAGCACCGCCTGCTCGAAACGAACATCCTGCAGACCTGACAACGGGCTCAGCGCCTGACCGAGGGCCTCCATGAAGAACTGAGGCCGGTGGCCGAAGCTCTCGAATGCCTTGAGCAGGGTGGCGCCATCCACCGGCGCCAGGTCGGACCGCTGCGCAGTGATCAGCCGCGACACGTGGTCGATGAAGTCTTGGTCCAGCGGGGGCATGCGCGAGATCTGGGAGCCGTAGAACGGCGCGCCGTTGGTGTTGACCAGCCGCAGAAGCTTGTCGCGGTCGGAGCCGGACATCACCAGCATCAGGTTCACCTCGCCCGGCCGGTTGAGCTGGTCGCGGGCAGACTTCAACGCCGACATGGTGGCCTCGCCGGCCTCGCTGGTCAGCGCATGCTGAGCCTCGTCCACGATCAGGGCCACGGGCGCCCCGGCGGCCTCGTGCAGTGCGCGCAGGGCGTCGGGCAGCGTCACGCCGTCGATCTTGCCGATCTTGCTGACGTCGATCTTCAGCGCGCCGGCGATCGTCACACTTTCCAGGCCGGCCGCCTTGGCCGCGCGGCGCACCACGCCCAGACGCGGTGCCAAAGCGCGGGCGATGGCGTCGGCAATCAACGCGCCGGGGTCGCGCCGCAGGTCAGCCCACAGGTCCACGTAGGCCACCACGGCACCCGCTGCCTCGAGCGCAGGCTTCAGGTCGGCCTGAAGAAAGGTGGACTTCCCCGTGCGGCGCGGCGCCGCCAGGAACAGGCCGTTGTGCGCGTCGCCGAAGACGGTCTGGCCCCGCAGCGCGGCGACAAGCTCCCGGGCCATTGCTTCGCGGGGAAAGTGGATCACTTTACCTCCGTTTATCTTTCTATGGATAATTTATCTAAACCATGATAAAAGTCAATAACCGCTGTCAGCGCTGCTTGCCCGCACCTCGGTAGCGCCCCAGGACTGCACAGTCGAAGCTGACCACGCCACGCGGCAGGCTCTGGGCTTCGACCCAGTCGTTCGAGGGATGAGAGGAGAGGCGATGCATCGTCTTGATGGCAAAGTGGCCCGGGTCGTGGGCGCCTCGGGAGCGCTCGGCGTCGCCGTCGCCGACCGGCTCGCCGATCTCGGCGCCTCGGTGTGGGCGAGCGGGCGCAAGGAGGCGCGGCTGCGCGAGCTGGCGCTGCGCGCGACCGAACGAAGCGTGGTCGTCCGCGCGCTGCCGCTGGACGGCCGCGATCCGGTCGCCGTCGAGCAGGCGGCCTCGACGATCCTGGCAACCGACGGGCAGGTCGACATCCTGGTCAATTCCACGGCGGTGAGCGTCGCCGGCGACTTCCTCGCGCTGACCGACGAGGACTGGCAGGCGGTGTTCGATTCGAAACTGATGGTCTACGTCCGGACGATGCGCGCCGTGCTGCCGCCGATGATCCAACGGAAGGCCGGCTGCATCGTCAACATATCGGGCAGAGGCGGCCGCCAGCCCTCGCCCGCGCACCTCGCCGGGGGCAGCGCCAACGCCGCGGTCACCCTGCTCACCAAGGGCATCTCGGAGCGCTACCGCGCTGACGGAATCCGTGCGAACACCGTGCTGCCCGGGCCGATCCGATCGGCGCGGGCCGACGTGATCCGGCAGGGCAACGACGGCGTCGCGCCGCCCACCTTCGGATGGGACCGCGTCGGCGAACCGCAGGACGTCGCCGACGCGGTCGCCTGGCTCGTGAGCGACGGCGCGCGCCATGTGAACGGCGCGGCCATCGCGGTAGACGGCGGCGGGACGGCGACCGTCTAGACCGCCGTGCGCTCCGGCACCGGCCAATAAAGCGCCTCAAGCCGGCGTAGGAATGCCAGTCACCCAGCACCCCCACCACAGGTCCGTGCATGCGGAGCGACCGCACACGGCTCTTGCCTTGGGTGGTGACGATCAGACGTTGGCTCGGATCGGGGTGGCATGTGCGAGGGAATGGCAACCAATGCTCGACGATCCGGTAGTCGAAGGTCCCGGGTTTGCCTTGTCCGCGTTGGCTGCGGTTGTCGCGCGCGAAGCCCCACCTGCGCCAGCCGGGATCCGCCGTCGTCAGTCCGCTCGACGCGGCCATCGGCGCACCGGGTTCGGTGAGATCGGCATGCGTACCGCGATGGACCTGGCGCTCGCGAGTTCGTAAAGGGCACGCTGATGCGGAATCCCGCTGCGTTGCGGGCGGCTTCGCCGACACTGGGGTACTCCCCAGATGGCCGCCAGTGACGTGCCGTGTACCGTTCAGTGGTTGCCGTTCCGATGCATTGACGGCAGCGTCACCACATTGACAGCGGGCATGAAGTCACCGATTGCCAGGACGGTTCCGCACGCGCCGGTGGCGCGTCCCGGCACCACTGCGGGCGATTCGAACGCTTCGAGTAGGCTCGAGCTGGCCCGCAAGGCGCTTGACCGCACATACCGGCAGCCTGCCGCCGTACGGCCCGCAATACGGCCGACGGGGTCGGTGAATCCAGCGCGCAGCCCTGCCGCATTGCTGCTGGGGTCGGTCGCGCCGCTTCTCGGAAGCGGTGGTGAACTGTACCTGGCCAAGCTTCTGGGTCGGATGCCTGGTGACATCGGACTGCGCGATCTGCAGCGTGCCGAGCAAGCTTTCGCCGCATGGACCCCGGGATGGAAGGCACCCGCGAACTGGACCCCGGATCAGCTCAGCCGCAGCATCGTAGGCGCGGCAGCGCTCCAGGACCAACTGGCAGCGGGTGCGATCCCACGCGCACAGTTCGACGCCCAGATGAGCCGGCTGGTTCAGGGCATCACAGCTGTGACCCGCACCCAACCGTCGTCGCCAACCACGTCCACCATAGCCTTGCCACCGGCGCCGGGCACTCGGATCCAACACAGTGGTGGCGCCGGCGCGCAGGTCGGCGAAAGCGTGGCAGCTGTCGAGGAGCGTGCACGGGCACAGCGAGCATGGGTCCTGGAGGCAGCTAGTGCGGAGGCGGCTAAACGCCGCCGGACACTCCTGCCCGGCGGGAGCGGGTCAGATCTTGTGCGACGGGTCTACGACACGTCCGAGCTTGCGCGACTGGGCATCGGGTTCGAGGACTTCCGGTTGCAGCTGCAACTCACGCGAAGTGTCGCAGCGACCCGGGGTGCTGGGGTCAGCGCGAGCGCCCGGACGCCCGGCTCCGCAGCTTCAGCCAGGTTTTCCATGCCGTATGCCTACAAGCCGGATTCCGGGTGGGCACTGATCATGCATGACACCGTCCAGGATGCGGTGCGCGGATTGGAGGCCGACCCGTTCAGATCAATGCAGCAAGTGGTGAGTGAGATGGTGGCCTTCGCAAGACCCAGGCTGCTGGAGGGTGCCGGCGAAGATCCGAGCAAAAGCCGCCATGCGAGCTGGTTCGGACTAGCGCGAAACTCTGATCCGCACTACCTCGTGTTCGGTGAGACGAGCCCCGTGCGCAGTTACCGATCGATGGCGATCGAGCGTCTGCAAAGCAAAGGCAGGATCGACGAACACGGCTTCGGCCTTCTCAGCTATTCCTATGCTGCCCCTTGGAGCACGATCAAGCTGGGCTGGCTCACGGGGGAACGCCAGACCGACTCTGCCGTCCCGGTCGACGTCACGCCCTGGAGGAATATCGAGTGGACCGCGGCGCCCCCACAGGTGATTCCGGAAATGCTGCGCGCCGGGAACCATCTGTTCGAAGGGGTTGGGCGTATCGCGCGCGCACTCGACGCGGGTGATCTCACGCGGAACGCTTCCACCCTTCACCAGGCGGTCGGCCTTGCGGCGGAAACTTATTGGGTGCTGTCCCAGGCGTGGCCCTACATGCGAGGCAGTGCCAGCATTGCCGATCTCACGACCAAGGTCATCTTCGACCGACTCGGCATCGCGGTTCCTCTGTTCAGGACCGACCGTTACCCCAACATCGAAGCGCTGCTCTCACCGGTCGAGGATTTCAAGGCGGGGTATCCGTCGAATTTCCAGACCGGCTTCCGCTGGCTGCAATGACGCCTGACGGGCAGTGATGTTCCGCTGTGTGCCTGGGCTGGCGACCGATCGATTTTCGGATGGTCATGTTTGGTGGCACTACCGCCAATCGTTGAGGTGCGGGGCAAGAAGGGCTGCTTCGTTTCCGCAATGATCGTGCAGAGGCTGACAGCGCAGCGCCTCTCGATCGTCCGATCCGAAGCACCTGAGTCTCACATGCGCTTGCTCGAAGCCATGGAACCTCAAACATCAATATTCCGCGCCCCCAACGCATTCTTCTCAATAAACGCCCGCCGCGGCTCCACCTCATCCCCCATCAGCGTCGTGAAGATCTGGTCGGCCGCAATCGCGTCCTCGATCTGCACCTTGAGCAGCCGTCGCGCCGAGGCATCCATCGTGGTCTCCCACAGCTGCGAGGCGTTCATCTCGCCCAGGCCCTTGTAGCGCTGGCGGCTAACGTTGCGCTCGGCGTCGGTGAGGAGCCAGCGCATCGCGTCGCGGAAGTCGATGACGGCGTGCGCGCGCTGGCGCTCGCCCTCGCCGCGGCGGATCTCGGCGCCTTCGGTGATCAGGCCGCCCACGGTGCGGGCGCAGTCCACCAGGGTGAGGTGGTCGGCCGACAGCAGGAAGTGCGGGTCGATGACGCTCACGCGCACGTTGCCGTGGTGGCGGCGGTTGATGCGCAGCCGCCAGGTCTCTTCCTGCTCGTCGAAGGTGGCCACGGCCGAGGCGCCGGCGTCGCCGTCGAGGCGCTGGGCCTCGCTGCGGTAGCGCTCCATGGCGGCGCCGAGGCGGCGGGCGCTGTCCTCGGCGGCGGCCTGGCTGGAGAGGTCGAGGGTGCAGCCGTCGAGGATTGAGCGCAGCGCGTCGGGGTCGATGATCCACGACAGGCGGTCGATCACGGCCTCGGCCAGCAGGTACTTGCGGGCCAGCTCGCCCAGGGCCTCGCCGCTGATGGCGCCGGGCACGCGCGCGGCCTCGGCGGCCACGGCGGCTGCCGATCCGCCGGCCAGGGCGGCCACCTTCGCCTCGTAGGCCTGGCGCACGGCGGCGTCGGGCAGCAGCACCGCACCCTCCAGGGCCAGGGCCAGCATGTACTGGTTGAGCTCGTGGTCGTCCTTCAGGTAGCGCTCGTCGCGGCCGTGCTTGACCTTGTAGAGCGGCGGCTGGGCAATGTAGATGTGGCCGCGCTCCACCAGCACGGGCATCTGGCGGTAGAAGAAGGTGAGCAGCAGGGTGCGGATGTGCGCGCCGTCCACGTCGGCGTCGGACATCAGGATGATGCGGTGGTAGCGCAGCTTGTCGGCGTTGAAGTCGCCGTTGCCGTTGCCGGTGCCGATGCCGGTGCCCAGCGCGGTGATGAGGGTGGCGATCTGCTCGGAGCCGATGAGCTTGTCAAAGCGGGCACGCTCCACGTTCAGCACTTTGCCGCGCAGCGGCAAAATGGCCTGGAACTTGCGGTCGCGGCCCTGCTTGGCCGAGCCGCCGGCCGAGTCGCCCTCCACGATGAACAGCTCCGACTTCTCGGGGTCCTTCTCCTGGCAGTCGGCCAGCTTGCCGGGCAGCCCGGTGCCCGAGAGCACGCTCTTGCGGGTCATCTCGCGGGCCTTGCGGGCGGCCTCGCGGGCCCGCGCGGCCTCCACGATCTTGCCGCAGATGATGCGGGCGTCGGCGGGCTTTTCGAGCAGGTACTCCTCGAGCTTGGCGGCCACGATCTCCTCGACCGCGGGGCGCGCCTCGGAAGAGACCAGCTTCTCCTTGGTCTGGCTGGAGAACTTGGGGTCGGCCATCTTGACCGACAGCACGCAGGTGAGGCCCTCGCGCATGTCGTCGCCGGCGGTCTCCACCTTCGCCTTCTTGGCGAAGTCGTGCTCCTCGATGTACTTGTTGATCACCCGGGTCATGGCCGCGCGCAGGCCGGTGAGGTGGGTGCCGCCGTCCTTCTGGGGGATGTTGTTGGTGTAGCAGAGGACCTGCTCGTTGTACGAGTCGTTCCACTGCATGGCCACTTCCACGAACACGCGCTTGCGCTCGGACCCCACCTCGATCTCGCGCTCGCCGGTAGCGTAGAAGATCTGCGGGTGGATGACGGTCTTGGCCTTGTTGATGTACTCCACGAAGCCGCCCACGCCGCCGGCGAAGGCGAACTCTTCCTCCTTGGCCTGGCGCTGGTCCACCAGACGGATCCGAACGCCGTTGTTCAGGAACGAGAGCTCGCGCAGGCGCTTGCTGAGGATCTCGTAGTGAAAGGTGATATCGGTGAAGATCTGCACGTCGGGCAGGAAGTGCACCTCGGTGCCACGCTTGTCGGTGGCGCCGGTGACATGCATCGGCGACACCTCCACGCCCTCGTGCCGCTCGATCAGCCGGTTCTGTGGCACACCGCGCTCGAATTCCAGCTGATGGACCTGGCCGTCGCGGCGCACGACGAGCCGCAGCCACTTCGAGAGCGCGTTCACGCACGACACGCCCACGCCGTGCAGGCCGCCCGAGACCTTGTAGCTGTTCTGGTTGAACTTGCCGCCGGCGTGCAGCTCGGTGAGCGCGATCTCGGCTGCCGACCGCTTGGGCTCATGCTTGTCGTCGAACTTCACGCCAGTGGGGATGCCGCGCCCGTTATCGACCACCGAAATGGAGTTGTCGGTGTGGATGGTGACCAGGATGTCGTCGCAGTAGCCGGCGAGCGCCTCGTCGATGGAGTTGTCGACCACCTCGAACACCAGGTGGTGCAGACCGGTTCCGTCGGAGGTGTCGCCGATGTACATGCCCGGGCGCTTGCGGACCGCCTCGAGACCTTCGAGGATCTGGATGGACGAAGCGCCGTAGTCGTGGGCCGGCGCTTCGCACGGGGCGTCGTCGGTGGTCTCGATCAGGGGTTGGACAGCAGCCATTCTGGGTGGAGCCTTTCTCGGTCTCAGATTCGCATGGGCATGACGACGTACTTGAAGCCGTCGTCGCCGGGCACGGAAATCAGGGCACTGGAGCCGGCGTCGCCAAACTCTACCCGCAGCGTCGGGGCCTTGAGGTTGGCCAGCACGTCGAGCAGGTAGCTCACGTTGAAGCCAATATCGAGCGGCTCACCGGTGTACGCCACGTCGAGCTCCTCGAGCGCCTCCTCCTGCTCGGCGTTGGAGGTCTGGATCTTCAGCTGGCCTGGGCCCAAGGTGAATCGCACGCCCTTGAACTTGTCGGACGTGAGGATCGAGGCTCGGTTCAGGGCCCCCGACCAGGCCTCGCGGTCGAGCTCGATGCACTTGCGGTAGCCGGTGGGGATGACCCGCTGGTAGTCGGGGAACTTGCCTTCGACGAGCTTCGAGAGCAGCTCCACCTCGCCGAAGCGCAGCCGGACCTGGTTGGCGGCCACGTCGATGGCCACCGGATCGTCGGTGTCAGCCAGCAGCCGCTGCAGCTCGGTGACGGTCTTGCGCGGGACGATCACTTCGTGGCGGCCCAGTTCCTGGTCGGTTTCGACCGAACAGTAGGCCAGCCGGTGGCCGTCGGTGGCCACCACCCGCACGTGGCGGCCGTCGACCACCAGCAGCAGGCCATTCAGGTAGTAGCGGATGTCCTGCTGGGCCATGGCGAAGTGCACCATCGCGAACAGGTGGCGCAGCTGCTTCTGCGGCAGAGTGAGACGGGTGAGCACCGTCTCGGCCGGATTCACGGTGGGAAATTCTTCGGGGCCGAGGGTCTGCAGCGACAGGCGGCTCTTGCCCGAGGCGATGCTGAGCTTGCGGGAGACCAGGCTCACCGAGACGTCGCCGTCGGGCAGCGCGCGCAGGATGTCGATCAGCTTGCGTGCATTGACGGTGATGGCCGCATCGTCGCGGCCGGCACCCAGCGCGGCCTCGGTACGGATCTGGATCTCGATGTCGGTGGCCAGGAACGAGACCTGGTCGCCCTGCTTGCGTACCAGCACGTTGGCCAGGATGGGCAGGGTGTGGCGCCGCTCGACGATGCCCGCGACCGTCTGGAGCGGACGCAGGATGGCATCGCGATGGGCCTTGATCATCAACATCGTCTTTTCCTTGAGAAGACTGTTGTCAGTTGTTGTTGTAGGTCGCCGGATTTGTGGACAAGGCTGGTGCGCCGCGCAGGGCCTGGCTGTGCGGGCACGGACAACCCTGTGTGACGGGGTGCCGGATCGGCTGCGCGAGTGGGGACGAATTGTGTCTTGGACGACATGATCTGGAGTTGCTCAACCGGGTACCGGTCCGGTCCACCGGCTGGTACACACCTTGTCCACAACCGGGCTGGCGGATCACAGGTATTCCCGCAGCGTCTGGTCGAGCACGTGGATCTGGTGGTTCAGATCGGGGCGGTGCTGGCGCAGCTCGGTGATCTTGCGCACCGCGTGCAGCACGGTGGTGTGATCGCGCCCCCCGAACAGTTCGCCGATTTCGGGCAGGCTCTTCTGGGTGAGCTCCTTGGCCAGGTACATGGCGAT
>Ga0169931_10009600_pt1 | contig 13926 bp, 10 predicted proteins | sample Kivu_15m_20L_FD_129675 | JGI IMG/M metagenome (GOLD analysis project Ga0169931, IMG submission 129675) | Freshwater microbial communities from Lake Kivu, Western Province, Rwanda to study Microbial Dark Matter (Phase II) - Kivu_15m_20L... | ecosystem: Environmental > Aquatic > Freshwater > Lake...
CATTGGCAGCGCGTTGGCAGCGCCCTTTGCCCGCAGGCTGCCGCCATGCGGCTGACATGCGGCTGACATGCGGTTGGACCCAGCGGCTGGGCGGAAGCCCCCGGCGATGTTTCGCACCGAAGGTGCGCGCACTGGTGAGTGCGTTGGCAGCGCGTTAGCAGCGCCCTTTGCCCGCAGGCTGCCGCCATGCGGCTGATACGAGCGGCTGAGCGGAACATCTTTTCACCACCCCAGCGCTGTCCTCAGGACAACACCGTACTGACGCCGTCTTCCAGCCGATACAGATGTTCGCCGGCTTTGCGGACCAGCAGGATGCCTTCGTCTTCGCGATTGGCGAATGACTCGACATCGATACTTTCCGGGTCGCGCCATGCGAGGTTGATGCGTTCGCAGATTTCTTTTGAAAGCTGCGAGGCGACGGTCACGGTGACGCGTGGACGTTCGATGCCGTTTTCGAAGGTGCCACTGCCGCGAACATGCGTGGAATGTGCCAGCACACCTTTGGGAAATTCGCGGAATCGGTCCCATTGTTTTGTAAAGTAATCCCGGACGTGGTAGCCGATGCGTTCGATGTTGTGGCCGTGCGTGACGGAGATTTCCTTCATGTGTGGCGCGTAGATGATCAGTTCACCGCCGTCGGCGACGACAGGTTCCAGCTTGTACATGCATTTGCCGGCCACCCAGAGTTCATCATACATCGGCGGGGCGCAGGAGAGCACTTGTTTGTACGGCCGGGCCTTGCGCTTGATGTGGACTCGACCGGACAATTCTGCAGCCTGACGCCAGGCATCTTCCGGTGTTCCATAGAACAGGCCGTAGGGAGCAGCGTCGGGCGCGACGACGAATGCGAGGCAGCGTCGTTCAAGCGGCACCATCCGTGCCGCGCGATCCACAACGCGTCGCACGGGTGTATCCTGAACGCCGATGATGCCGACATTCGTGATCAAGGCGCCCAGCCAGTGGAAGAAGTTGAGCAGATCCGGGCCGGAGATGCCCGGGAAGAAGTATTTGTTGCCGCCACTGAACCCCACCACTTCATGCGGAAAGACCGGTCCCACGATCAGAGCGACGTCGTAGTCGTGAATACGACGGTTGATCTGCACCGGCACTTCTTCAGCCATGGCACCCGACGACAACTCTTCGGTGTCCGTCTTTGAGAGCATGCCAATCTGCACAAGCTCTGCGGGGTTATCCCAGGCATGGTTAAACAGTCCGACATCGCTGCAGAAGTCGTCGGCGGCAATCCCCAGCATGCTGCGAATGGCGGCATCGGGCATGGGACGGTGCGTGCCAAGAGCAACCAGAACATCGAGTGCTCTGACGTGTGCACGCAGATGCTGACGCAGTGCCGGAAACAGGACCGGCAACGGGGCTGTCCGAGTGTTGTCGGGAACAATCAGGAGCACTCGCCGATCACGAAAATCCTCAACCGGGATTCGGGAAGCGATCCATTGGCGAATCTGATCTGGAGTCAGAGTGGTGGTGAGTTCCGGATTTGCCATGGTGTGGACTCAACTGAGCAGACAGGGAGCGAACAGGAGTGGGGACGGAGCATCGCGGGAAATCAGCGGCCGAGTTCCCGGGAACGCAGGGTGGCTGCTTCGACCGCATTCATCAGCGCGGCCCGCAATCCGCCGCATTCGAGTGCGTGCAGGCCGGCAATGGTGGTTCCGCCGGGACTGGCGACGGCATCCTTCAAGGCAGCGGGATGCTGGTTTCCAGAGAGCACCATGTCTGCTGCGCCGGCGACGGTCTGAGCGGCCAGTTTCAGAGCGACAGCGCGGGGCAGCCCCATTTTCACACCGCCGTCACTGAGTGCTTCGATGATCTGGAACACGTAGGCCGGACCACTCCCGGAAAGTCCGGTGACGGCATCGAGGAGTGATTCGGACACCCACGAGATGCTGCCGACGGTGGTGAGCAGTGCTTCGGCCAGACTGCGATCATCTGGTGTTGCGGTGGCAGCAGCGGCAGCACCGCTGGCGCCGCGGCCGATCAGGCAGGGAGTGTTGGGCATGACGCGGATCAGGCGAGTACCGGCCGTGAGCGATTCAGTCATGTGTGCCAGCGTGATGCCGGCGGCGACGGAAATCACGAGCGGTTCGGCGGCGAGCAGAGGAGCCAGTTCGCGGAGGGCCTCGGGCATGACCTGTGGTTTGACGGCGAGTATCACCACGGTGGCATTTCGCACCGCTTCAGCCATGGACGCTGTCGCCTGTGCGTGCGCCCCCGTTACCTTCAGAAACCGTTCGCGGGCCTCTGCCGACGGATCACAGGCCGTGATCTGCGCGGGACCAGGAAGCGAGCGTACGAAGCCGGCAGCGAGTGCGGAGGCCATCTGGCCACTGCCGATAAAGGCGATGCGATGTTGCGAAAATTCCATTGAAAACTCCGCAGAAAAAAAGCAGCGGACGAGCGAGGCCCGTCCGCTGCCGTGGACTTTCCATTCGGATCATCAGTTGTTGGTGGCGGTCACGCCCGGCAGGTCATCCGTGCGGAACGGTGTGAGTGGCAGACCGGCGCCGTTGAACATGTTGCACACCGGGTTATCGGCCCAGCCGTAGCGAACAGCAACCGGATTCGGAACTTTGCTGCTGGAGACTTCAACGCGGCCATCCTGGAGAATCTTTGCGTCCGCCCAGACAAACTTGTGATCGTCGCCGGCGATTGCAAAACCCACTGGCTGCGGAACATCGAAGGGGCGCCAGCCACCATCCACGTAGTTGAAACTCAGCACGATTTTTCCGTCCTGCTTTTCCATGGAGGCATACTGTGGACTGTGGAAGGGGATCTTGACGCCGTATTCGTTTGCCAGAGCCCAGCGAGCGAGGCGACGGCCGACATCGACTTTGTTCTTCGGATGAATGTCCTTGCCTTCCCCGATGTCAATGATGACCGCTTCACCGGTGTGGCTGAGTTTGGACATGGTCATGGTCTGAGCTTCGCGAAGTTCGGCCCAGTCGCTGGCACCTGGTTCAGCCTGCTGTGCCCTGAAATCGGCCAGCTGCACCCAGTAGAACGGGAAGTCACCCTGACCCCATTCCTGCCGCCAGTTGGAGATCATTGCCGGGAACAACTCGCGGTACTGATACGCGCGAGATGCGTTGCTTTCGCCCTGGTACCAGATGGCTCCGCGAATGGTGTAGCCGATGTGTGACTTGAGCACCCCGTTGTAGATGTTGGCGGGGCGAGCATTTCCGGACATCTGCCTTTTCAGACCTTCCAGCTGCTTTTTCTGTTCGTCGTTGAGGCTGGAATTGGCGGAGAGTTCGGCGACCTGCTTTTCCATGGCTTCCCAGCGGGCCAGCAGCGGAGCGAATTTTTCGTTGGCTTTGAGCACATCGCGGTTGACCCAGGCTTCGCAGGCAGAGCCACCCCAGGCGTTGTTGATCATGCCAATCGGCACATCAATCGTCAGATGCAGCTGGCGAGCGAAGAAATAGCCAACGGCGGAAAAATTGCCGAGGTTTTCGGGGTTGCAGACCATCCAGCGACGATCGTCGTGGCTGGCGATGGGTTCCTGAGTGCCCACCTGTGGAAAGTTAATCATGCGGATGTTCGGAAATTTGGCAGCCAGTTTTTCGAGGTCCGGGTCGTTGGAGGCGTTGACGGACCACTGCATATTGGACTGACCCGAACAAATCCAGACTTCGCCCACCAGCACATCATTGACGGTCACGGTTTCGTCACCCTTAACCGTGAGCGTGTGCGGGGTGTTGCTGGCGTCGAAGGCCGGCAGCGAAACATCGAAACGACCGGTGGCATCAGCCTTGCCGGCAACCGACCTGCCACCCAGCTCGACAGTCACATCCTGCCCGGGATTTGTCCAGCCCCAGACACGAATGGGCATTTTCTGCTGCACCACCATGTGGTCAGAAAACACGTTGGGCAGTTTTGTCCCGGCCTCGACGGCCGATGTCGTCGTGAGGGCCAGCAGCACAAGCAGAGCACGAAAATTCACCAGGATTCTCCTTGAGAGAAAGGAAGCAGGCGTCAGAGGTGGGAAGGTGGGAAGCCTGTCCCGAAGCAAACCCGTTCCGACGGGTCAGGACGAAGATTATCGTCTGAGCAGAGAATTTCACGCGAGTGGGCCTGGATTCACGGCGGGGCAGATTTTCACCGGCACCGGATTTCTTTGTGCCCAACTCCGCCCAGCCGATCCCCATCGCCGTACAACGGACTTCCAGTCCGTCACACCCCGGCACCCAACCGATCGCCGAAACGCCACCCCAAACACCCCAACCGAGCCGCGACCGTCAGGGAGTGGAATCACCACCCAATAACCCCACCAGAAATGCCAACACACATGGCACCCTGAACGCCCAGAGCCGTCATTTTGTCGCCTTTCGCTCTGCGAAAGGGCTTCCAACGCCGTGCTTTCGCGGAGCGAAAGGCGACTATCGCTGCCCCTCCAGGCCGCAATCGCACGGGGGCCGCCTCTTCACACTCGGAGGAGTTTAGCGATTTTACGGATTAGGCGATCAGATTTCCTTCAATCAGCAGGCGGCTTTTGCCGAAGGCGCTTGACATGGCGTGCCTTTCGGGTTTTTCACTGGATTTGCTCATGCGTCGCAATGCCTGGAAATTCACGGCTGATCCGCCGCGGCGGAAGTCCAGCGGGCGCTCATTCACCGCAGAATCCCTCGAAAGCAGACTCTACGCGGGAAGTCTGACTGGTCTGCCGTTTCTGCTCCCGGCATCTCCGCTGGATTCACTGCCGGAATCTTCGCTGCCGCGGAATTCTGAAGACACGTCCGACGATCACCTCGGGCCTGCCACGGCTCCGCTCCGCGTTCGCTATGACTTTCGTGATCATGAAGGCGTGCATAATGAGATCACGCTGGAACAGCAGCAGCTTACAGAAGACGTTCTGCAGCGCTGGCAGCAGGTGCTCGGGCAGGGCGTGAGCTTTCAGCGGGACACCGCTTCGCCGCTGGATTCTATCCTGAACATCGGAGTCGGCAGCCTTACCGTCGCCCAGCTGCAGAGTCGTCCCGGCGGAGTGCTCGGGCTGGGAGGTGGCCAGCTGATTCCTGACGGTGGCGGGCACGCGATTCGTGGACTTGTCTGGCTGGACAGCGCCGAAGACTGGTCCGAAGGTGGTGCACCCAGCGGTACTGGCGCTGCCGCGAAACCTGATTTCAGCACGGTCGCGGCGCACGAAATCGGGCACGGACTTGGGTTGCCGGACAGCTCTTCCGGGCTGATGAACGGCGAGTGGACCGGCGCGAGCTCTGGTATGGCACTGACGGCGGCCATCGAGCAGGCGGTGGCATCGGCGGGTTCGACCGCCGCAACGGGTGAAGCGATGAGTTCAGGCGAGTCGATGGAGGCAGCGGCGTCGTCACCGCCGACGCTGCGATCCGCAGGCGGGCTGGTTCTGTCCCCGCTGCAGGATCCGCAACTCAAGGCAGCCGAAGTGCAGCAGCTCCTTGATCGAGCCTCGGCCGTCACGTCCAGCGATGACGCGATCATCGCAGTGGTGGATCGCAGCGGTCGGATTCTGGGTGTGCGGGTGGAAGCTGGGGTCACAGCGTCGGACGCACAGACGCTGGCCTTCATGGTGGACGGCGCTGTTGCCAAGGCGCGAACGGCGGCCATGTTTTCCAGTGGCGATCTGCAGCTGCAGTCTCGCGGACCGCTCACGTCCCGCACCGTGCGCTTTATCAGCCAGTCCACGGTCACGCAGCGGGAAGTTCAGTCCAATCCGAATTCATCCGATCCCACGTTTCAGGGACCAGGTTTTGTGGCGCCCATCGGAGTTGGGGGCCACTTTCCTCCCGAGATTCTGCACACGCCGCCGGTGGACCTGTTTGCGATTGAACACACCAATCGGGACAGTCTGATTCATGCGGGGCCGAATGGGATTCGGGAAGACGGTGCGGGCGACGACCTGACGCTCAGTTCCCGCTTCGACGCTCAATACCTTCCCGGCAAATCAATTGTGGTGCCCGAGTCGTGGGGGTTCGCCTCCGGCATGGCACCGACGCAGCAGTCTCGCGGCATCGCAACATTGCCGGGCGGAGTGCCCCTGTTTCGCGACTCGGACACGGATGCCGACGATTTTGGCGATACACTGGTGGGCGGTATCGGCGTGTTCTTTCCGGGCAGCACAGGGACCGCGGATTTCGAACAGGGTTTCGTGCCGGGCCAGTCCACGCTTGAGCGTCTGAATGCGCCGCGTGTGCTTGAAGCCGAACTGATCGCGCTGGCGGCAGCGGGTGGCAGCCTTGGTGCGGCCACGTTTCCTTCACCGGTGCCGGAAGCCGTTGTGGGGACGATTGCCGGAGTGGCTCCGGTGGCAGGCCTCGATCTGCCGTTCGGCAACATCACGCTCGTCGGGATCGAACTTGAAATCGTCGGACCAACACCCGGTATTCAGAGTGTGCGGGACCTGATCAGCTTCAGCCGCACGCTGAGCCCTGGAAGTGTCAACGGCACGGACCTGCCGGTCACCACTGGAGGCGATTTGCTGCTGGACGGCGCAACCGTGCCCGATGAATGGCTGGTGGGGCCGAAGAACGGTGTGGACATCACAGCGGCGGATGTCCAGAAGATCATCGAACGCGGCATCGCGGCCGCCATGAAGACGCGGGCTGCCATCCGCATCCCCGCAGGCAACCGCACCCGCATGACATTCGCCGTTACGGATGTGACGGGCGAGGTCGTGGGGCTGTACCGCATGACAGACGCCACCGTGTTCTCACTCGTTGTCGCCGTGGCCAAAGCTCGCAATACCGCGTACTTTGCCAAACCCGGAGCACTGCAGCCAGCAGATCAGGTGGCCGGTGTGGCGTCGGGAACCGCGTTCTCGAATCGCACCTTTCGGTTCCTCGCCGAGCCGCGCTTTCCCGCCGGCGTCGATGGATCCACTCCCCATCCGTTCTCGATCATGAATCCCGATCGCAATCCGAATCTGAATCCCGACACCGCCGAAAACAGCGGTGCTCCGGTGAATGCTGCCGATATGCACGATACCGTGCTCGGATTCGACGCCTTCAACCCGGGACGAAACTTCCAGGACGCTTCGACCGATCTGAAAAAACAAAACGGGATCGTGTTCTTCCCCGGCAGCACGCCGATTTACAAAGACGGGCAGCTGGTCGGTGGTTTTGGTGTGAGCGGTGACGGGGTGGATCAGGACGATGTCGTCACATTCCTTGCAGCTCAGGACTTTCTTCCGCAACAGAACGGACAGGTTTCGGCCGATCAGACTTTTGTCGATGGAGTCCGGTTGCCGTTCATCAAGTTTAACCGAGTGCCCTTCGGCTGAGATGGCAGACGAGCCGACAGTTCTGTTGCAGGCACGTCACCGCGGCAGGGGAATGGTGAGCAGCATGCAGCGGATTCTGGTAGTGATGCTGGTTCTGGGGATCTCAAACGCAGCCGCGGATGAAACAATCGCCGCGGATCCGCCGCAGCATTCCAGGAAACCCGCTGCCGCGTCTGCAGAGGACCAGCGCCGGGCCGGGAATTTCCAGAGCGTCGCACCGTGGGCACGGCCGTTTCCTGACAGTCAGTATCGCGGTTATTACGTGGGCGGCGGAGCAGTCCTGTTCGGCAGTCCTCCCGATCGCCTGCACGGAGAAAATCGGCGGGATCACGAAGGCACATTCGGCGTCGATTATGTGCCATGGTACTCGAACGTCCGCCCGCACTGGTTCCACGGACGCAACCATCAGGGCGGCGAAGGCCAGTACGAGCCGGACGAAAAAAACAAGCCCTTCGCGCTGTTTCAATCCAAACGCGTTCGCACAGCGCGGCAGAAGGCCCGTTGAAGCCGATTCCGGCGAGAGCAAACGCAGTGAGGTCTACACCAGCCCCAGTCGCTCCCGGCGGTACTTGCCGGACTGCACGCGTTCCACCCAGACCGGGTTTTCCAGATACCACCGCACCGTCTGTTCCAGGCCACTGGCGAAATCCTGCTGCGGGGTCCAACCCAGCTCTCGCTGGATTTTGGTTGCATCGATAGCGTAGCGACGGTCATGCCCAGGGCGGTCGCGGACGTAGGTGATCAGCGATTCACAGGGCGCGTGAGCCAGGCCGGGCCGCAGACGGTCCACCAGCGCACACACCTGCCGCACAATGCCGATATTGGTCTGCTCGTTGTTGCCCCCCACGTTGTAACACTCGCCCACACGGCCTTTAGCCAGCACTGTTTCAATCGCGGCACAGTGGTCTTCCACGTACAACCAGTCGCGCACGTTCAGACCGTCGCCGTAAACCGGGAGCGGTCGTCCTTCAAGGGCGTTGAGTATCATCAGCGGGATGAGCTTTTCAGGGAACTGGTACGGGCCGTAGTTGTTGGAACAGTTGGTAATCAGCACCGGCAGTCCGTACGTGTGCTGATAGGCACGAACAAAGTGATCGGAGGCCGCTTTGCTGGCGGAATAAGGGCTGTTCGGCGAATACGGCGTATCTTCCGTAAACAGCCCGGTGGAGCCCAGGGAACCATAGACTTCATCGGTCGAGACGTGCAGAAAACGAAACCCCTCCCGAGCGGCCCCGGTCAGGCCGGCGTACCAGACGCGGACTTCTTCCAGCATCCGGCAGGTGCCAAGGACGTTGGTTTCGACAAACGTGAGCGGTCCATCGATGGACCGGTCCACATGCGATTCCGCCGCAAAGTTGACCACAGCGGCGGGCTGATGCGTCTCCAGCAGCTGCCGCACCAGAGCCCGGTCGCCGATATCGCCCGGAACCAGCTGGTGCAGCGGAGAATCCGCCGGCAGCGAATCCGGATTCCCGGCATACGTCAGCCGATCCAGATTCACAATCCGCACACCCCCGCGAAGGCACGCACGACGGACAAAACAGCTGCCAATAAACCCGGCACCGCCGGTGATGAGAAGAGTTTGCATCTGTGAATCTTAAAAAAAACAGCGGACGGGCGGAAGCCCCCGGCTGCGTTTCGCACCGACGGTGCGCGCCCCTGCAACGCCCCTGCAACGCCCCTGCAACGCTCGTCGCCCGCAGGCTGCCGCCATGCGGCTGACCGGCCATTACTCCCACACCCATTCGCACATCGCCCGTTCCAGCGCCTCCCGAATCGGCGTCATCCTCAATCCCGCAGCTGCCGCCTTGTCCGTATCCAGCACACAATTCGACCGCGGCGTCTTCGCAGCCAGCTGCAAAAACTCTTCTTCCGTCTCGAAAAAATCAAACTCCCGATCTGCCAGTCCCGTGCGCCGGATCAGATCAACCACCTCCCGAGTCGTCACGGAGCCGGGGTTGGTCAGATGATAGGTTCCAAACGGCACCTGACGTTCGATGCAGTCCACACAGGCGGCAGCGAATTCGTCCAGCTGCGAAAGGCTGTTGCGCGCATCCAGCAGGCGGCGATAGCGCAGCAGTTTGGAAATATAATTGCGGCTGGAATCGCGGTGACAAAACGGAATCCGCAGCCGCCAGATCCAGCAGCGGTCGGCCCCTGCAAGCACCTCTTCGCCCAGCGCCTTGCAGCCGGAATAAAAGCTGCAGTTATTCTGTCGAAACGAAAAATTCGGCGGATCCAGCTCTGTGAACCCCGCCCCGTCAGCCTTCGCCCCCGTGTAAATGCAGCCCGAAGACACATGCCCCCAGGGAATCCCCAGCTCTTCACACACCCCCCGAACCACTCCCGGCAACACCGCATTCCCCGCCAGACACTCCGTTTTCGCCAGCTCACAGGCATCCACATTCGGTCGCCCGGTGAACCCGGCCGCGTTGATCAGGGCTATCGGCCGCAGTTGTTGCAAGAGAGATCGCATTTGACCGGCCTGTGAATAGTCGGCCTCCGCCCGCGAGACGCTCCGCACGGCAAGCCCGCGATGGCGTGCCGCCAGCACCACAGATTTGCCCACATAACCCGATCCACCAAGGACAACGATCACAGAAGTAACCTCAATGATAAGCATTCAGAAAACTCTATCAGGGTCACCGAGCCTGCCTTCTGATGCATCAGTTTCGTCACAACATAATACTTTCCCCGCGGCGAATCATGTTGCTCGGGCGATCATTTCTGCCCTTCTCGATGAAGATTAAGTTATGGAAAAAAGAGATCGCCTTAATATGTTGATCGAACCAACTTGGTTGATAAACGGGATCCGGAAACTCAGCGTGATTCAGTCCATCAACAAGGCTCTTGAAAAAACCCATTATTGTTGATACGTTATTCCGATTCGTTGCATCACCACCATAGTCGCCCGGCCAGTAAGAGGTCTGAGTGTCTTCAATCACATACAATCCTCCCATTTTCAATCGCGGAAACAACAAATTGAAGGTGAAAATCACATGCTCATTGATATGGCTTCCATCATCAATGATAACGTCAAGTTCACCGATTCTTCGCAACACCTGATTCAGGAATGCAGCGTCCGCCTGGGACCCCTGAAAGATGCAGATACGATCTTCTTGAAGTTGTGTCTTATCCTCAATATCGATCGCAAAGATGCTGCCCTTCGAAAAATACGCCTTCCAGAATCGCAAAGACTCACCTCCCAAGCGTGGATTCGAATATCCTCGTTCTGCACTCTCATAGCCACCCACACCAATCTCAAGCAGTCGGATCGGGGAATGTCTGAGGCTCGAAAAATGGCGAAAGTAGGGGTCTGTGTAGCCATGCGTTTCCCACTTATCAGATGGAAACAGCCGCGTCAGACTTATGAAATAATCATAGTCGGACAATGAAAACGATTTGCACCCGAGTCGCCGGAGAAGACTTCTTAAAAGTCCACGCATGTTTCAAATCCTAAGGTTGTGGGAATCGTCGAACAAAGGTGGGTCGTGTCATGCAAAATTGCACTCCGACTGCTCCGGGTGTCTGGTTTATCTTGGAGGCTGTAGGCGGGGCAACTTCGTTTTCTGGCTGTTTTCGGGCGGGCGACTGCTTTCGAGCCGTGAAGAGGGTTCGCCAAGCTAACGGCCAATCAAGAGTACAGTCCGACGTCGTTAGGTGACCGGCCCATTTAGCTTGGCCATCAGCTGCCCTTCCATTTTCTTCGCCATTTCACGCTTACTCGCTTCGATCGCTTCCAGTTGAGCCGGGTCGTTTGTTACCCCGAAGGCTGATGGAGGGAGGTAATCCGGCAATTCTGTAACTGAGCTTACTTTGCTGATGCTGTGATTCACCATCAATAGCATTTGCTCGTGAGAGGCTGTCCACTCACCGGGTTTTATGTAGTCGTCTATGTTCCACGTCGTTATTTTGATCCATGGAATCCCCTTTATTAAGATTGTTGCTGGCTGATGCAAAACCTGAAGACGACGTGACATTAAGGCTAGGCACCACGTAAATGTTGAATGTGCAAGAACCAGGTGAGTTGCGGAAAGTATAAGCCGAACGTCGTCGAGTACGCTGCGATGCTGGTTCAGGACGATTTGGGGGTTTCTTTCAGTCAGTGCGCGAATAACTGGATTTTTTTGATCCTTCTCAGTCACAATCAGACATTTCTTGTAATTGCCGGACTTGATAACTGACTGATAGAATGACAGTGGCGGTTGCATGTAATCAGCCTGCGGTGGTGGATTTGGCGTGAAGATGTCAGATCCACTTCGCATATTAATCACTAATGTGTCCTCAGTTACATCGTTTCTCGCAAAGATCCTTAAGAAAGATGCTCGCATTTTATTCTCAAACAACGGAAGCACAAATTGCCTTAGAATGTTTCCCCGAATGGCGTCGTGCCGGATCGGGACTCCAAAACACTCGTGTGGCCAAAAGAACGTTGAGACAAGTGCGTCCGTGGTTTTCGGTTTTTCGCCGGAAAAATCGAACTTCATCGATCCGAGCAGTTCGTGGTTGGGAACTTCAAGATGCGCGTTGTAGTGTTGCGCCGTGTATATTGCATTGCTGAGTTGAATCAGATGGTTTCCCAGACGTCCAACCCATGCGCTGATTCTGAAATGCATTTGCCTTGATCCTGGTTTCGACACTCTTTATCCGCGGCTGATAGCGAACAGTACGCTGAGTCGCTGCGTTGGCTTGTATTCGCAGTTCAACACGCTGACGAGGCTCAGTTTCGTTTTGAATGCTTGCTTCTCGCTGGGTGAGGCCTTCTGTTGTCAGACGATATCCACATTTTCGGGGATACGAGTGATTTCGGCGATTTTTCTCGGAAAATCGGGCCGATGTCGGTCAATCAGCACATTTCCCAGAACTATCGCATCCATATCGGTTCTCAGAAAGCACCGAATCGCTTCTTCCGGAGTCCGCACGATGGGTTCGTTTTCATTGAGCGATGTGTTCAGCACAATCGGCACACCCGTCTTCCGAAAAAAGGCTTCAATCAGCTGGTGATACAGAGGGTTGGTGCGTCTGGACACCGTCTGCAGGCGTCCGCTGCCGTCAACGTGAGTCACCGCGGGGATGATGGCGTGTTTTTCTTTGCGAATGGGAAACACCTTTTCCATATACGGCGTCGGCTCGTTGATCTCAAACCATTCCCCAACCTGTTCCTCCAGGATGCTGGGCGCGAATGGGCGGAATTTTTCGCGGAACTTGATCCGCAGATTAATAATGTCGCGCATATCCGTGCGTCGCGGATCCGCCAGCAGCGATCGATTGCCCAGGGCCCTCGCGCCGAATTCCATCGCTCCCTGAAACCAGCCGATCACGCGACCGTCAATCAACAGGTCCGCTGTCCGCTGCACCAGCTGCGATTCCTCCAGCACTTCATACGGCACCCCCAGTTTCTGCGCGGCCGCAACGGCTTCTGCGGTGCTGGAAGCACACCCCCAGTAGGCGTGGTCCTGCACAAAGGTCCGTGGCCGTCCCAGCTGGCGGTTCCACACATGAAAGGCCGCCCCGAAGGAGGTCCCGTTATCAGCAGCCCCGGCCGGGATATACACCTCCCGAAACGGTGTCCGCGAGGTGATCTTTCCATTCGCCACCGAATTCATCGCCACGCCGCCCGTCATGCAGACGCGATCCAGTTTTGTTTTGTCATGCAGGCGGTTGAGCAGGTGCATGAGGATTTCTTCGGTGACCACCTGCAGCGATTTGGCAATGTTGTCGTGCTGCTGCGTCATTGGTTCGCGGCGATCCCGAACCGGCCCCAGCTCCTGGATCAATCGATCACTGTAGAACGACTCGATGACGGGTGCCCCGTCGTTCCACGACATGCGAATTCCGCGACGATGATGTGTGAAATAATCCAGATTCAGCTCAAACACATCCCCCCGCGGACGAATCATGCGGCGAAAGAAATCAGCAAATTCCGGTTCCCCATACGGAGCCAGCCCCATCACCTTGTACTCGTCGCCGTAGTATGGAAACCCGAGGTACATGGTGATGGCGGTATACAGAAAACCGATGGAGTGCGGATAGTAGACCCGGTTGAGTTCGGTCCAGTCATTCCCGCGGGCGTGGGCCGTGAGCGTGCTTGTGAAATCGCCCATGCCATCGACGGACAGCACGGCGGCTTCGTCGAACGGGCTGATCAAAAATCCCGCCGCAACGTGGGTCTGATGATGTTCGATCCGGTGAAACTGAGCTCTCAAATCGCTGCGTGAAATGCCAACCGCTGCCGCAAACTGCTCTTCCAGCCCCAGCGTCTTCCCCTGGCGTTTCAGTCGATCGAGGATGGCCGTGGCTGAGGGACGGTGGCCGGCGACAAACAGCAACCGTCGCCACAGATTCGCGCGCGGTTGAAACGACACGGCCACATGATCCACATCCCCGGGTTTCAGGCCCGCGGATTCCAGACACCAGCGAATGGAAGCCGCCGGAAACCCGGCCCAATGCTTCACCCGGTTAAACCGCTCCTCCTCCACCGCCGCCACCAGTCTGCCATCGCAAACCAACGCCGCCGACGCATCACCGTGATAAGCATTGATACCAATAATATTCATCAAGCCCCCCTCTCCCCTGGCAGGGGAGAGGGGCCGGGGGTGAGGGGTCAAACACACCCGCCCCATTGCCACAGCATGACCTTCCACGCGGTTAGC
>Ga0169931_10009601_pt1 | contig 13925 bp, 9 predicted proteins | sample Kivu_15m_20L_FD_129675 | JGI IMG/M metagenome (GOLD analysis project Ga0169931, IMG submission 129675) | Freshwater microbial communities from Lake Kivu, Western Province, Rwanda to study Microbial Dark Matter (Phase II) - Kivu_15m_20L... | ecosystem: Environmental > Aquatic > Freshwater > Lake ...
ACAGATTTCTGAATAGGCAGCTCTGTTGTTAGTAAATTCAATCTTCCAAATCTTTGCGAATTCAGTAATCATCTTTGAAATAAAATCTTGGAATGCTATTGCGATCATGTTTATATTTTTTGACTCTTCGCATATGTCTGTGAATTTTGTATTAATGAAATTTTGTAACTCATTTACTAACAATTCAGATTTTTTATGCCGGAGTTTGTGAAAGAAATCAATCGATTGGGTGTTATTAGCCTCTTCATTCACGTCCATTTTTAATAAATACAAAATAATTATTAATGAATATAAAATAGTCAAATGCAGGACAAATATTTTGATAAATTCAATATTATGATCATAGGAGATGGGAAGGTTGGGAAAACTTCAATTTTAGAAAGGTAAATATTTTATTTTATAGAATATTTAAGATACTTTAATAAAAAATTTTCAGAGGGTAGGACACAGACTATTGGCGTTGCCTCATATGAAAAAGAGAAAATTATCAATGATAAAAAGTACCTGATTAAAATTTGGGATACCGCAGGTCAAGAAAAGTTTGCTGTTATGGCTAAAAGCTATTACCAAAGAGCTCACGGGATTGTAATTAGTTGCGCTTTAAATAACAGAAATTCTTTTTACAATCTTAAGAATTGGCTGAATAATATTAAAGATAACACAATGAGCGAAACCATCCAATTAATTATAATCGCTAATAAATCTGATCTGGGAGAAGAAAGAGAAGTCAGTACCCAGGAAATCGCAGAGAAAGCAAAAGAATTAAATGTTGAGTATTATGAAACTTCTGCCAAGGATAATACAAACATAGACGAGGCATTTGAAGTTATAATAAAGAAAGTGTTTAATAATACATATAACAAGCAGGGAGGAATTACAATAGGTCCTGTTGACCCCAGCTCGAAGAAGGGATGTTGTTAAAGAATTAATAAGAATTGTCATATTTATAATTAATTAATAAAAATCATTTTTCAGCAATTTATTACTTCGAATTTATTGTCAATTAAGAAGGAATTATATACAAAATATATAAATTTCTCTAATTATAAATAAGCAAATAATATAAAACTAAATAATTTATCAGAATATAATTTTATTTTCATTTTCAATTTATTTCAATTAAATTAAATAAATTTAACGATTTGATTTGGCTGAATTTTCGACTTCTTCCTTCTTTCTAAGAGCATAAGAGGAGTTACTTCCCTAAAGTAGTTTTAAAATATTTATTTATACATTAGCAGTGGCAATCAATTCATCGGCAAGGCATTCAGCGATGTTTTTGACGTTTCTGAAAGAAGCTTCTCTAGCTCCTGTGGTGATGAGATAAATTGATTGATTTATTCTTCTAAGAGGGGAAACGTCGACAGCTGATTTTTTAACAACTCCTCCTGATCCAACTCTAGCAGAGAATTCTCTTGGTCCAGCTTTAGAAATGGCTTTAATAACAACATCTAAGGGGTTTTTATTAGTGACTAATGAAATGATATCTAATGCTTGTTTAACAATTGTGATTGCGAGATTCTTTTTTCCGTTGTTTCTTCCGTGCATCATTAGGGAGTTAGTTATTCTCTCAATAATTGGGCAAGTTGTTTTTCTAAATCTTTTCTTTTGATATCTTCCTGCAGTATGAGGAACGTAGATATTTGATTTTGGTGTATTGACTGCAATTAAATCAGTTAAACTCAAATCTTCTACTTCGACATTGTATTCATATTGTCCGAAGAGCTTGACTTCTTCATTAAAGAATTTTCTTTGTATTTGTTTAGTTTCTACGTCTGTTTGTTTTATAAATTGTTAAATTTTACTTTGGTTATCGTCTTGTTGCATATCTTTAAATAAATAAAAATTAAAAAATTTAATTTATTAAAAAAATTATTTAATATATTTCATTTAATTATTCGATAAAATTGATTTTGTTATATATTTAGCTTTTGTATTATTTGTGATTAAATGCATTTAGTGATTAAATTTTCTATGAACATAATTTATATAACAAGTAGTAGAAATTTTAATTATGAAATAAGCAATTATAGATAGATTATAATAGATGGAATATTCGTACAATTAAACAGATTTTCCTTTGATTAATTTTTTTATTCAAAATTCTTTCTCAAGCAGATTCTGCTCTGTCTTGAATATAATTATCATATTGTTACATATTTCTTAAATATAATATTTCTAAATCAAACAGTAAAATACCTATTATGACATTTTAATTGATTTTATAAAAATGGAAAAAAATTCTAAATTAAATCATGATATGCAAAGTATACTAAATACATCCTACTCCAGTTTAAAGAAATTTGTTAATAGCTTTTTTGAAGAGATATTATCTGCGAATTTAAATCAACAAAAATTACTAATTAACTTTGTAATTGATGTAATTGACAAACTTGAATTTCCATTTGTGCTCTTGATAAATGATGATGGGAAAATTGCGATTCTGATGAGTTTATTCTATGAAAACGGTCTTCAAGAGCTCCTTACAAAGATGTTTAAAAAATGTATAGAAAAATTTGAATTCGAGGGGAAAGAAAATTCATCAATTGAAATAATCTTAAACGCTTCAAACTCTCTAGAGATAAATATAGTACATAAGCGTAAAGAGCTAACGAATCTTGAAAAAATTTATATAGAATACAAAAATGTAATACACGATTGTCATTTCTTTAAAAACTATCTTGAAGAAATAATAAACGAAGACTATGACGAATTCAGTTTATTAGAAATTCTTAAAAGAATCAAGCAAATGATCTCTACAAATTACAATGTTAACGATTATAATTATCCTATTTATGTCTATGATTTCTTGCAAAATTTATCCGAAAATTTATCAAATTTCGAGGACTATTTCATTAAAAAACTCAGAGAAATAAAAAAGGATTCTTTGTATACTCCATTCTCCTCCACTCTGCAAAATGTTCCAAAGTCTGATTTCTCTCAAGTAGACATTAGATATAGGACTTCCTTTTATTATGATGAGCTTCTTTCTATCGAGGAAGGTTTGCATGTTGAGTATAAAAATTACAGATGGCCACTATCTTCAAACTTGATAGATACTATGAAAAATCAAATGTGTGGGTTTTTGAATTCGCTTGGCGGGAGAGTTTATATCGGAGTTAATGATGATAGAATAGTAAAAGGAGTTTATTTGAAACCTAAAAAGAAAGATTTAATTAGGAATCAAATCACAAACTATACATGTGATTTTTGGCCGAAGTGCAGAACAAACAAAATAGAAGTCACATTTATACCTATCAAAACAAAAAATAAATCCGAAGAAAAATACTTGGAAAATATTTACGTTATAAAGATTATTGTTAAGCAAGGTGACCCAAACAAATTGTATTCTACTTCATCGAAAGGTTTTAATGCTTATGTTAGATTACCAGGGCAATGTGTTTTATTATCTGCAGAGGAGATCACAGATGAAATTATAAAACGAAAGGAAAGCCCAAAAATTCCCGTTGATGATAAGGTTTTTGATGATCCTCAACCAGAAAATCCTTATGAGGGTAAGATTCTCGGTTCAGGAGATGACGATGATGATATTAACACTATATTCAAAGAATTAACTAAAAAGAATGGAACGAAAACAGAAGATAAAAAAAATAAATCGAAAAAGAATTTAGATCCTTTATTGTCATCAGAAAAAGGAATAAAAATTGAAAATCAACCTAATGATACATTCACTATCACTCTGCAAAATATTCCTAAGTCAGCAGTAAAAACCGACGTGCTTAATCTTCTTTTTGATACAAATTTCTCAAGTGAAAGAATTTTTGTTGATAGTGATGGCAAATGTCAAGGATGGGGGTTTATAAATTATGCGAGTAAGACTTTAGCAGAGAATGCTTTGAAGAAGTTAAAGGGAGCATTAATACAAGGTAATAAAATAAGTGCAAAATTGAAATTAAAGAATGGAAAATAATAACGATTTTGATTATTTTTATACTAATATTAATAATTTTATTAAGTAAATATCTTAAAATTTTCTTGAAATATATCAATCAGTTTAATAGATAATAATTCTTACTTTATTTTTATTAATTTAATAATTTATTCTCTTAGATAATTTTTAATTTGCTCAGGTGTCAACAACTCGAATCCAGTTGATTTCAAAATAGCCAACTCGATGTTATTTTCGGTAATTTCACCATCATAACCTTCTCTTAAGGTGGAGATAACAATTGCCAAGCCATCGTCTAAAGAGAGTCCGTCTTTGTATCTCTTTTCAAGATTCTGGAGAGCTTTAGAGCGATTTTTTCCAATAGCACCGGCTTTCAATTCTATTGTGAATATAATTAAAGATAATTGTACCATAATAAGCTCCAGAGGGATCGACTTGATATAAATGATTTCCATCTCTATCGCAACCGGCAAGGAACATTGAGACTCCGAAAGGTCTGACTCCACCAGATTGGGTGTATTCTTGCATCAAATTTGCAACTTCCCTAGAAATCGAATGGATTGGCATCAAATCATCCATAAATGTCAGCTTGTATTTCTGAAAGTCTTTTCTTGCTTTTTTTAACAATACTTTGAAATCTGGTCCTAGTCCTGCATAACTTGCGCCGATGTATTTTGAAATATTATTTATCTTCTGAAAACTTGTTTCGTCAATTAAGATTGAGCTCAAATATTTCTCACATGCTAAAATTATTCCGTCTTTAGTTTTGAACCCGATAGATGTCTCTCCGTTATTTGCTGCTGTTAAAGCGTTATTAACTTGTTCCAATTTTCCATCATTTGCGAATGTAGTTAAAGAGAAATTACTTGCCATTTAATATGTTTAATTTTTATTTACTTATTAATAATAAATAAAATAAAATTTAATGTAATCAACAAATTTATTTACAATATTATATAGAATATTGGAGATTAATAAATAAAAATGTTTGATTCCAAATAGTTAAGTATGTGTTAAGAAATTCCATAAAATTAAATAATATGAAGGGATAATTTTTCTGAAGTTTCTTATTTAATCTTAGAATATTCGATATATGCAAAAAATAAGATTTTAGCATATTTGTTACTATTCTATGTCTATTTAAACTATATAAAATATTAAATCGTTTAAATTAAATTATTTATGGTAAAATAAATTCTACTGAAGAAAATTGTTGAAAAATTCGAGGAATATAATGGAGATGAAATCACATCACTATAATTGATATGCTTTTAGTAATATACAAAATATCAGCATGAAATTCAGAACGCTACTTTCTAATTTTCGAGAAATGAGGATTTTTCAAGACAATTATATTTCCAAATTTTCAGAATCCCTACGAGGATGAAAAACAAGGAGTCGGAAATGTATTTCAAGTCAGGATCATAAATAGATGAAACTCGTAATTATTGATTGCAAAGGTACTACATACATTCAATTTTTTCTGGAATTTATAAAGTACATAGAGTTCCTATTGACATCATTCATAAAATTTTCTGCTCTAGTAGCTACTATTGTCTTCTCTCTTCTAATTAGCTTAGACAAAGAAGTATATTTTGAGGACGAGAATCGGAAATTTATTGTGAATATATCATTTTCAGTGCTCGCAATCAACAAAAATTTGATTTTCCTGTAAGAAAAGAAAAGATTCTGTGAAATTTTTAGATTAAGAACAATTGCTTAAAAGTAGATTTATATCAGATAAAACTAATTATGATGAAATTTTAAATTTTAGAATAGCCTATTTAAAATTGTTTTATCTAAACCAACCTCTCGATCTTAAATTAAATATGCTATTAGAAATTACATAAAATTAAACCCCATTCCAAATAAGTCCCAAGAAAGCAAAGCGTTACAAGCTATTGCGAAGATTATTCAGTAAATTCAAGTATAATAGACATCAAGGTAAAAACCTTCGAAATATTTTCTAATTATAGAGATCATAGATTAATAAACAATCATGTTAATATTCTGTAATTAAAATATTTTACTGGGAATCAAATAATCATTTTGTTTTTAATTTTATTGTATGTCGATTAATTAATTGAGTATGATTTTAATTTACAATTTTCCTTAGAATTAGTTCGAATATTAAAATAAAAATTTTTCATCTAAATTCGTTTTAAAAAATGAAAATATTATGATTAATCCTACCGACTTATATATTTTTCAAAAATAATATACAATTATATTTCAAAATTAATGAAATTAAAACAATTAGTAACGAGATCGTCGACATACATTCGCAGGTACCCAACACATTATGGAGGTTATGGACTGTTCGCTCTGGCATTTTATGGACTTGCATCATATTCAAAAGATTCAAAACATGAAATAATTCGGATAGGATTTGCGGGATCAATAGCACAATTTATCACAGAAATAGTATTTCACCCAATAGATGTCATAAATACACGAACGAAAGCAGAGATTTCACATAAAGATAACATGAATTCTTCAAAAATGTTAAAGAGAATCGCAACTAAAGAAGGATTTTTCGGATTTTGGCACGGTGCATCGTCTACCTACTACGGTGCGTTAATAGGAGGAATGATTTACTTCAGTTTTTACAAATATTTGAAAAATCATATAAAGAAATTCGAGGATAAATCAGGAGATGTTCGCGGTCTCCATATGATTGCCTATTCAGCGAGTAGCTTCCTAGGAGAAACCTTATATCTCCTGTTTTACTATCCATATGACTTGATCAGAACTAGAATGCAGACAAGGTTGCCTGGATTCGAATACAAAGGGCCATTAGATGGTTGCAGAATAATCATGGAAGGAAAATTAAGCAATATTCCTAGATTATATGTAGGAGCTACTCCCAGTTTTATACTTAATGTTACAAATACAACAATATTGTTTACAGTGTTGGAATCTATGAGAGAATATTTTTTGAAGAAAAATAATGTGACTTCTGTTAATCAACTTTCTATATATACATACTTATTATGTTCAGTATCTGCTGGTGTGATATCCGGTGCTGCAACTAATATTTTAGAAGTCGTAACAATACATAAACAGGTAGATCCCAAATTTAATTTGAAATCTTTTATAAGAGAACAAGGTTTTAAAGTATTTACACAGGGTCTTCTTGCAAGGGTAATTGTAAATGTATGCCATTCTGTTATGCTATTTTACGTTGTGGATGAGATTTCAAAAATATTTAACGTAGAATTATGAATGACCATATGATATTATATTTATTAATATGATATATATTGATAATTTTACTTTATTAGAGTTTAATATATGTTTTATAAATCTATTTTATACCTTTTCAACAATAAGGAATCAGATACTAATGATTGTCCTATTTTAAAATTTTGAAAATATTTATTAATTTATAACAACTGATAAAAAATTATATACAACTATAATATAAAAATAAAAAACATAACATCTACTTCAAAATTAAATATATTTATACATCTAATTAATTCTAATCTAATCACGAATAATTTTATTAGTTTAATAAAAGAGTTTAATCAAATATATTATTGTTTGTATTTTCTCTATTATTTGAAATGGTTTCCCATATGTTTTCATCGTTATTGAAGTTATCGAAAGGATTATCATTAAGGTTAATTCTCTAATTTGTTAAACTTTATTTTACCTTATTTGAGGAACTAATTTGATTAACTTTATTTACATTTGGAGGGTTAACATGTGAGATTTTGTTGACAGGATTTTTAGGGTTGCCTTTTATAGCTGGTTTAGTATTGAATACAGAAGTTTCCACATTTTCATTTGACGTGTCATCAAATAAGGAGTTAAATCTGTTTGAATTATCATTAGTAAAAATTGAAATTTTTTGTGCAGGTTTAATTATCTGAGGAGCAACATTTATTTTATTTTCCTTTTTGGATGGAGGATTCGAAATAAAATTATTAGAAGAAACAGTGGGATTAGTAGTCACGTTAAATTTACTTTCGAATTGGTTATGACTTTTTACATGATCGTTTTGTAATAAACGAGTTTGATTCATGTTAGAATTTTTCTTTGAATGCACAGACTTTTGTTTCTCTAGGGTAAGTGATGTATTAATAGAATCATGAACCTCCATGGTGTTGAAAACATTTTCTACCTCTTCTTTTTCTTCTTCTAATTCTATATGGTTAAAATAGTATATTACGGTTAAAAATATTATTTGTGGCACCACTCTCTGCTTTGTTATTGTCATCTAAATTGTTTCTAGCGATATTATTATTGAAATTAAAATTGTCTCCTGTGTTTGGTTTTATGTTGAATGTTTGTATTTCTGCCTCAATTGGATCAAACGCTTGCGTAATAATAGTATTTTGATTATTTGCTCTGGGTAAATTTATCATGTCATCGTAATATTGATGATCCTGGAGATTATCGCTTTCATATCTAGCATCTTTCATTTCATCATAGGTATTACCATTCATGTTTAGATAATTGTCAGCTCCTACTTCTTCGATAATGTTTGGGTTTCCATTTGTGAAGTTATTGTGGTCGTAATGGTCATATTCTGCAACTGGACTTTCATTATTATCTAAGTTAATTTCATTATTATTTTCATGCTCTAATTTTAGTTCTGCTGCAATAGCTTCATTGTTTATATTAGAATTAACTGTAAAATTGATTTTATTGCCATAATCATTCACATAATTGTAGGGATCATACAAGTTTAGATTTGTATTATCTTTTTTTTCATGTTCGTTTTGTCTTTTGTCTTCCCTTAAATCGCGAACTTTCTCATGATTTTTAGCACTAGCTAGTTCATTCATTTTGTTCGTGAGGTTTTCTATTTCTTTGTTATATTGATTGAATTTTTTTTCAGCTTCCAACCTGAATAGTCGGTTATCTTCTATTAATTGATTTGTATTTTCTTCATATTTTCTAATTTGCTTCTTCAGAGAGTTATTCTCTTTAACTAAGATTTGATTTTCTTTATCTTTTAAACTGAGAGTTTGTCTAAGTCTTGTAATTTCAAGTTTATGTGTATCTTCATTTGTTCTCGACATTTGTAATTTCATGTCATTTACTAATTGCCGTAAATTATGAATTTCCTTCTCATAAATTTCGCACTTTTTGTTAGCAAGTTCAAGATTAGTTTCTAAAGTCGCCTTCGATTCATTAAAGGACTTATAGCGTTCTTTCATGCTTGTCATAGATTGATCTAGATTGGCGAATGAAGGGTTTCTTATTCTTGAGTTTGTATAGTTACTCATGGTTTCATTTCTAGGACTGATGTATCTTGAATTAAGTTTTTCTTTTAAATTTTCTGCAACGGACTTTGTATCTCGAATGTCATCAGCTGGTTTTATTGAATTTAATTCCTTTTCTTCTTCCTCATAAATGATCTTATTATTTTTTATTTGCATATAAGAAGAATCTATATTGTTTTCATATTGATTACTTGTTATCAGGCTTGTATTATAATTGCTTGAATTTTTCACCTCTTTTTCTATTTCTTTAACTTCTGCTATATTTTGCTTATTGTTTGATAAATGTAATTCTTCTTCTTTTCTCTTTGTAGAGTTTGAAGGATTTTCAGCAGATGAAGCATTTTCTTTCGTTGGCTCTTTTGGATTTTCATTATTAAGAGTGATACTAGAGTTGATTCTTGGTTCATCAAAAACTTTTATAGGCTCAGAATTCGAATTTAAGCTCTGATTCATTAATGATGCTCCTGTGGATATTTTCTCTGTGTTTTTCTAAATAAAATCGAATTAATAAAATAAATCAATCAATACCTGCTTGTGCATTTCCATCATAACTTTCAATTTCTCTAAGTTGGATGCTTTTGTAAGATTGCCCACATTTAGATTTGGAATTTCTACTTCTTTCTCTTTTTCTGCTTTGAAATTTGGTCTGTTGCTACCCACGTGGAATGTTTGATTTATTGGAAAAGTATTATTCTGATTTCTACTGACTGGATTGAACTGTATTGTTTTCCCATTATTTTTAGGGCTAAATTTATCTATTTCTGGTTGTGTAGGTTTATTATCCTCGATAACTGAAAGGTTTTTGACACTGTTAGTATCTATCTCGGTGGTGTGTCTAATGGTAGAATTGTTATCTTCCAAATTTTCATTGGTAACCTTTATCATATTGAAGGTATTATCAACAGATTGCTGTTGTTGAGTAGACTCATTATTGTTATTAGTAAAATCTTCACTAAATAAAATCAACTTAGGCTCATTCTTGTTCTCATTTTCATGAGTTGTAAGAAGGTTATTATCGCTTTCATTTGGCTCCTTTGTTCCTTCACTGGTCACATTTTGCTGCATGTTTTCAAAATAATCATTCACTACTTCTCCAAACGACGCTGTTAGGTCAATTTTCTTAACTGGAATTTGTTTTAAATTAGGAGGCCTTGTCATCGATTTTTTTAATTCTACGTTCGGAGCGTTGCCATTGTTGAACAATTTATCGAAGTATGAATCATCGTCTAATTGCTTATCTGTTAATTTGCAAAATTCAGATGCTGTCATGTTCCCTGATCTTAAGGATATTCTTAGCTGAGAATTTCTGCCCCCTTTCAATCTCGACATTATTTTTTTTGATTTTTCTCTATAAGATTTATCTCTGCTGTTTTTTCCTGTTATTTCATAAATTATATTTTCTATTTCTGCTGCGAGTTGATCTGATGCATATTTTTCATTTTCTATGACATCACTTTGTAATTCGAAAGATTCCATCAGTCTTTTTTTAATGTCTTCTCTTGCTGAGTCGACTTTTTGAGCTGGGACTTGACTTGGTTTTTTTAGCGGTACTGGTAGAGTACGAGCGAAAGGATTTCCAACACTAAATTATTATTTTATTGGTACCTCATCATTTCCTTTGTTGACATTATCAAAAAAAAATATTATTAATACTTTTTAAAACACTTAAAATTAATTAAAATTTTACTTTAACGATGAATAAATAAAAACAAAATTAATTCAAGAAGATTTGAAACTTTTATGCTAAATTAAGTAAAAGTAAAAAGTAGTTAAAGCTAAAATAGAAATCATTAGGCAAATGTAATCAATTAATAACTTTTAGTAATTGACTTTATTCTAATTAACATTTTATCGCATTCTAATGTTTAATTTCATAAAAAATTTAGTTAAACTATTCATTATGATAAAAATTATTTATATTTATATATATATATAAATAAATACTCTACTTTATGTTTAATTTGTATTTATAAAAAATTTATATAAAAGGATTCTCTTATTAATTTAAAGAAAATTCTAATAACTTGATTTTTCGTGACGAACTCTTGGCGGTGTAGGTGGTCTAATTTTGTATGAATCTTCATCATCTATCCAATGTTTATTACCACCATCTGGAGGATAAATTAGATGTGGTACCATTTCAAAATTCGATTTTATTACAAGCATGGCTCCAGCGTTGTTGTGTCTTCTACAGTAATCAGTTGCAGAAAATAATGTGATCAGGGCACCCCCCGCAAATCTTTCGAATCCATCCAAAACACATTCATGCGCTCTAATTATATATGAGAGATTATTATTCTGAAGGAATTTCTTAACAATGTCGGGTCCGAATTTTACAATATTTCCATAATTATTTGAATCTCTCTGAACGTTTGGCTGAATTCCTAATTCTTCATCATTATCAGTAGGATCAGACCATAGGATGTCCATGACTATCTGCTGAGATCTTGTAATCGCTTCGTGAATAACTTCTAAAGGTCTTTCTATTTTTTCTATGTCAGAAATGCGTTGAACATTCTTTCCTATTCCACCGTGTAAACACAAAATTTGATCTTCAATTATTGCAGCAAGTGGCAAATACTCAAAAAATTCATTAATTATTGCAAAAACAGAATCATCCATTAGAGGCTCTTCTTCAAGTCTTATTTGACATTCATCAAGAAAACCGAATCCACAGTTAATAAGTTTGTCTTCATGATTTCCTCTTAGCAAATGGAATCTGTCTGGATATTTTACTTTCAAAGCCATCAACAAACACATTGTTTCCAAACTCATATTACCTCTATCTACGTAATCTCCTAAAAATAGATAATCTATCACATGTATATCACCATTTGTTCCTTCTTTAGGTTCCCCCCATCTAGCAAAAAATGTCATTAAATCTATATATTGTCCATGAATATCTCCGAAAACTTTGACAGGCGTATTGATCCTTAAAACCATAGGTTGGGCAGCAACTATTTTTATACATTCTTTTGTTAAATCTATTATTTGGTTTGTCGAAAAGGGAAATTTATTCATAGGGGTGTCTGGTTTCTTTATCCATTCTATAGGATTCAATAAAAAGCTTAAAAATTGTTCATAAAGTGGCTCCTCTTGTATCTCGTTTGAAATCCTATATTTACCTTTTTCGTCTAAGATCACTTTTTTAATAACTATTTTTTCATCATTTTTATTCGAAGATAAAATTGATATTTCACCTTCTTTTTTGATTATTGGCCTGTCAGAGATCGCTGTCTTTTTAGAATTTATATTGCTTCCTTTTTTGTTTATTTTATCATCTGTTTGATTCAAATTTATAATTTTATTAGACAAATTGAATTGTGATTCTATATTAGAATAATTTTGATTAGAAGATAAAATAGAATTGTTTTTTGTCATAGAATTAGTGGGTGAAATTTTTGGTGTAACATTTTTTGAATTGTTTGAACTGTTTGTAGTGTTAGAAATTGTACTGTCTGAAATTTCTAAAGGATCGCCCTTTATTTTTACAATATTTTCAGTAGGATTAGATTTATCTAATTTTTTTGAGATTGTTTGATTAGTATTCAACAATTTAAGTACATCGATCATCACAAGATCATTTTTGGAGAACATAGGTGAAGAATAGTCAAATCCTCCATGAGTAAATAGAAAATTATTAACTATCCATGAAGAGTGCCTAAATTTATTAAAAGAAGGTAATTCATTCCAATCGGATATCTCTGTGTCGTAAACTTCTATGGGTATGCTCTTAAGGTCAGTATCTGATCGTCCTCCAATTATGATCATAAAATTATTATAGAAAACCATAGTATGCTGAAATCTTTTAATAGGTGTATATCCTGAAAAATAAGGAGCCTTCACCCAATCCCAGGTACCATTTCTATGTTTTCTGAGGCCCCACGTATCATTTAAAGCTCCTCCACTTTCTCCTCTTCCTCCATGGACAATAATCATTCCTGCAGCTTTACCGTATTTACAGACAGAGCTTGCATGGTACATTCTACTTAAAGGTAATTCTCCTAGGGCTACTAATTTCTTCCATTCGAGAATTCCATCTTCAACGTTGATTATCCATGCATCGTTGGTTATAGTGCTTCCCAGATTTCCCCCGAATAAAATGAGATAAGGTTTGCAGTAACTCATTGTGTGACCATATCTCTTGCCCGGTGATGTACCGGTTGTAGGTAAGACTATCCATTTGCAATTATCCTCCCCATTTGTTAAATCTAGTAAATGCAGGGTATCTGATGCTAATCCTCCTCCTGTTGAAATTTATCACTTAATTTAAATAATATTTACCCATTACTGCACCTCCGTAGACAAGAAGTTTATTATTTTCTGGACTAGCAGCTGCATGTGCTGCTCTAGGATATGGAACAGTTCCTGATGCTAATATATTAAATTTTTACTAATTACGATATAATTTCACCCACATTTGTTCTTCAATCTTGAATAAATAGGAGTCATCACATATCTCATAGTTTGAACTGGCTCCTTTCGCGCCACCAAATAAAACTGCCTGCTGTTTATTTACTATTTTTCATTGTTTTTTTATTTACTTAATGTTATGGTATGTCCGAACCTCATCAATTCATCGTCTTTGTTAGCCACGTTTGACATATTTTTCTTTGATTTGGATTTTTCATTCATTACCATTCTTTATAATAATTCAATATAATATTTAAAACATAAAATTAACAATATTTTATTCAATTTTTAGAATTATAAAATTTATTAAACTTAATTGAATAAATTAATAGCACAATAATTATATCTTCTTTTCAAATTTCATC
>Ga0169931_10009604_pt1 | contig 13924 bp, 12 predicted proteins | sample Kivu_15m_20L_FD_129675 | JGI IMG/M metagenome (GOLD analysis project Ga0169931, IMG submission 129675) | Freshwater microbial communities from Lake Kivu, Western Province, Rwanda to study Microbial Dark Matter (Phase II) - Kivu_15m_20L... | ecosystem: Environmental > Aquatic > Freshwater > Lake...
AAGAAAGTTGTCCGAGATACGTCATGTTTTTAAATTGACCGAACGCAATCAATGGCCTTTCGGCAAAGCATTGCTCCATGATGAATACCACAAATAACAAAGAAAAAACCAGCTTCTCCATTATGAGCATGAATCCATCGTTAAACCACGAAAAATAATTCAGCAATAAAAGCAGACCGCTTAGATAAATCAGCATGTAAAAGGCCCGCGAGCGCTTGGCAAAGAGGTTCCGAAAATTCGACGAACGAAATGCTAATACCGCAGCCAAAGCACCCATCCCAAAATTACCGGCAACACTTAGCGTATTGAAAGCGAGATGGTTGTTTTCATGAACATAAACCGCTCTAAAAACAATCGAAAGCGCAATAAGCCCGAGGCATATCCAAACAAGGTAACGATGCAGAAACTTGAGCACGAAAGCCCAAAACAGGTAAAACTGCTCTTCAACGGCAATAGACCAGAAAAACACTAACAGGAATAGAAAATTTTGTCCGTGTTCGATGATGTAATAATTAGAATAGAACAACAGAAAGGTGTGCAATGGCGGCAATGCGTTCCAATTAAATTGATTGGCAAAAAGCGCGTGAATGGAATAAACACCCAATACCAGCAACACATAGAGCGGCCATAGTCGAATTGCGCGGCGTATCATGAAAAACACGGCATGAAACTGCCCCGTTTTTCGGCGTTCATCAAGTGCCAACCAGGTGAGTAAAAAAGCCGATAGCACAAAGAAATAATCCAATCCGAGGAAACCGGCTTTGATGGATACATTCACAAAGTGGAAGGCGGGCGAGGTTTTTACCGCCGAACTGGTTGTAAAAAAGCAATGCGCAAGGAATACATGCAGAAATCCTAAAAACCTTGTGGCATCGAGGTTTTCGAAATAATGGCGTTTGTTTTCGGCAGGGCTCATTCAACCAATTGCAACGTGAACTCGGGATTTGGCATCACCCTATCGCGAAAATAGGAAGCAATTTCTAGTGCCAGCATTGGAGCAAGGAGCGCGCCTTTGGTTCCGAGTCCGTTGAACGCAAAAATACGTTCTTCCCTTCTCGAATGGATAAAAAATGGTCTTCTATCTGGACTCGATGGCCGAATGCCGGCTTCGTGCGCAACAACCCGAAATGGCACCTTAAGCAAAGCGCAGAGCTGTTCATGGAGTTCGTCGTACTTGGCCTGGGTCGGTTCGGCATGCGGCGCATCCCACTCATACGTTGCTCCTACCCTAAATCGACCATTTCCGATGGGAACGCCATAAACTTTACCATTGAACACACGTTGCGGTAAGTCGGGGGCTTCAACAATCAAAACCTCGCCCTTCGCAGGCTTCAGTACGGCTGCATCGAAATACGGATTCTGAGCGATGGCCGTTCCCTCGCAGAAAACAATGGCCTTAAAAAGCTGTCCATTCCATATTATCCCCGCCTCGTTGCAGTTTATTTTGCTGTGGATAAACGCTTCATCATACCTTAGCATTTGCGAGTCCAGATGCAATTTTACCGCGTCGAGAAATACCTGCGGGTTTATAAAACCGGCTTCTACAATCTGAGCTGTGCCAAATGGGGCATAGAGGCCCGGAGCCATTTCAGGTTCGGGTGAACTTTCGCCCAGAATTGTATTCCATGGGGCCTTTTCTCTTTTAGCCGCCCACATCCGGCATTCATCGTCTGAGCCATGTACGCGCACGATTCCATTCGTATCGAGAAACGATGCCCGTGTAATTTGCTCAGCATGTTGGTAGAAGGCCTTCGCTTTTTGTACCGCTTCGAAAGCTCGCCAACCCTCGGTTAATCTTTTAAATACTACAGGATTAAACAACCCAGCTGCAACAGCCGATGAGCGCGAAAACCCCGACTGCTCAACTGCCCTAAACGAAATGCCATATTCGGCGAAAGCCAAAGCAAGTACAGAACCGGCGATACCCTGACCTACGATAAGAATCGGCAAATCCATGGCCTAAAGGTAAAGATGCTTCGTTAAAAAGCATCCGATTGCTGCCTAAACTTCTTGTCATTGTGTGCGAACAGTGATGCGGAGTACTTATTGATTGGTTTTTCAATAAACCAATAACTCAATGCAGAGACCAATAAAATAACGATGAGTAGCTGAAAAAAGTAGAGCCAACCTTCGTTTTTCACCTGCAGGCCAAGTAAACGATACACGATTGGCAGAAAACCAATAACAAGGGGATGAATCAGATAAATGGAGAACGAACAATCGCCGAGAAATACAAAAAAACGTGGCACTCTAAAAACCTCGATTTTATTTCTCCACAACAAAGTGAAAATTAAGAAACTACAATTAAAGAAGTGATGCCAGTAAGGATGAAAAAGCGGTAAAACCCCAAAGTAATTCAAGCCGAAATTGGCGAAACTTATAAAAACGATTACGTTAACAATCGCAGCGTTTAATGGCAGATAGTTTAGGTGATAGCATTTGCCAAGAGCAATGCCCGACACAAAAAAGATGAGAATTGGGTTGGTCATTAAACTAAAGTACGGCAGTGGATAGGTGTACCATTGTCGAAGCGATTGCATTACATACCCATTTGTAATCAATGGCACGATGAATACGGAGCTTAGCAGAACAGAAACAAGTACAATCCAGCGCCAACGACCAGCAAAAGCACAAACAGCAATGAGCAGGTAGAAGTAGATTTCGTAATTCAACGACCACCCAACAGCGAGCGCAGGAAAACCATAGGCAGGTCCGGTTAATGAACCATAGCTTGGGTAAAAAAACACGCTTGGTAACAGCCAGTTTGGATGTTCGAAAACATAGAGGTTTAGTTTCGCGTAAACTGCCAAATAAAGCAAAGTGCACACGAAGTAGAGCGGAACGATACGCAACAAACGCTTGGTTATAAAGGCCGTTATATGGCGCCAGTTCGCGCGTAATTTTTGTGTTGTGGTGTACATAATAAATCCGCTGATGATGAAAAAAAGCGGGACACCAACTGCACCGTTACCGAAGAGTATGTTTGGCAATTCGCCGGTCTTGATGGCTCCTTTCAGGTGCAAAAAACACACGAGAAGGGCTGCAAAACCGCGTAATGCTTGAATAATTTGAATTTGTGGTTTCGGAAGCAACGTGATGAATTCGTTGTACGCGCAACAAGGTAAGAAAATAGGAACAGTTGAGGCAGACTCTGTTACTAACTCCGCAGTATGGCTTACTTTGATTTTCTAAAATACCGCTTGTTCCAGTTATCGCTGCTAAAATCGGTCCGTGTTACCAGGCCATAAATAAGCGAGCCGGTCGAGAAGGCTCCCGCACTGAGCACAAAAAGCGGCACTTTGTATAGAAAACTGTGGAACAGGGTAATTCCATTGGCCAAACCCAGAAATCCGGCGATGATGCAAACTAAAAACCCAAATGCAAATGAGCTGATCATAAGGCTGCGCATGTCGCGGAAGGGATATCGCAAAACCTGTTGGTACCATGGACGTGATTCGCCCCATTGACAGAGCATCGTGTATTTGCCATTCGGCTCTTCCGCAAAAAGCAAAGGACTTCGGTATTGCTCTTTCTTGAGGTAAAATTCGACCGGGGCGAGTACAAAAAAATGGACGTGTCTTGGATAGTTTTTATGCTCAAAGCGCTTCATGCAGGCTATAACCTCAAAAGGTACCGCACCCGAGTACAAAGCACTCGGTAAAAAGCGCAAACGGTATTTCACACAGGTATGGCGCAATTGCTCTTCATCGATGCATTGGTTGTGGCGGGCTTCCCTAAAGCGGTGATTCGGGCTGAGTGCAACTGTGCTCTCGGCACCAAAATGCCGCTCCAACACTTCCTGCTCACGGCGCTCGGCAAAGGAAAATATGTGATTTACCTCATCGAGTAATTGCTCAATTGGATCGGTTCCCGAAAAATCATTCATATGATCGCTGCCTGCCTCCACAATCCTGAAACGCTTTTAAATCGAATTTGTTCTTACGATTTCTTATCACCTACAAAATGATGTGCTGTGTCTTTGAACAACAAATTGAAGGTTGTTAAGCTACCATAAATACGCGTGATGTATTGCTGCAAATCTACTTTATCGGCATCGCTTAAGCCGCTGTGTGCATTGATTTGTTGTTCCATAACGCGCAGGCGATCGCGTACCATCACAATCTTGTGAAAGAAAGTCTCGATTGGAATTTCTTTGGCTTTAAGCGAGGTATCGGCGGGTTGCAGAATCATTGTTCCACCTTGCCAGCGCTCGCCCAAGGGTACGATTTGCTGTATATCTGAATAATCTTCCAACACGCGACGAAGTGTGCGTTCAACTACCGACATGCTCAAGGCTTCTCCCGCTTCGGCAGCGGTTTCCGGTTCTTCATCGAGCAATTCAAGTCCCTCGGCCCGCTGCGAAATATCCATATTGCCGCGGCTCGGGAAGTGAATGGTGTACAACGACGCCATTACTTTTACAATGGTTCCTTTTCCGTAAAGTGGGTGTTTGATGGTTTGTCCAACACGTGCTGTTTCCATATAGTTCCAATAAAAAAGCCCCGAAAAATTCGAGGCTTTGAAAATACAAATTTATCGATTAAGCCTTTGCTGATGCTTTTTTCGCCGGAGCAGATTTTTTTGCAGCCGGTTTCGCAGCAGTTTTTGCCTTTGACTTTGCAGCCGGTTTTGAAGAAGATTTCGCAACAGGCTTTGAGGACGCTTTTGCTGCAGGTTTCGCAGTTGATTTCGCAGCGGGTTTCGCATTCGCTTTTGCTTTCGGAGCCTCAGCCACTTTTTTCGCAGGAGCCGATTTTTTCTCGGCGGCACCCAATGCAAATGCCTTCTTGAATGCATCCACAAAATCCAGTTTCTCCCAAGGGAAAAGCTCCACTTTTATGGATTTCTGATTCTTTTTCCCCTTATTAAACGTTTTAGTGATTACCTGCGGCTCGCGTCCCATGTGCCCGTAAGCAGCTGTTTCGCTGTAAATCGGTGTACGCAATTTGAAGCGCTGCTCAATAGCGTACGGACGCATATCGACCAATTTACCTACTGCCGCAGCAATTTGTCCGTCGGTAGCGTTTACTTTGGCAGTACCGTAAGTGTTCACGTACAATCCTACCGGCTCAGCAACACCGATTGCATAAGCTACCTGCACCAATGCTTCGTCGCAAACGCCAGAAGCTACTAAGTTTTTCGCAATGTGACGCGTAGCGTATGCCGCCGAACGGTCAACTTTTGAAGGATCTTTTCCAGAGAAAGCACCACCACCATGCGCGCCTTTACCACCGTACGTATCAACGATAATTTTACGGCCTGTTAAGCCGGTATCGCCGTGTGGACCGCCGATTACAAATTTACCGGTTGGGTTTATATGGTATTTAATTTTATTGTTAAACAAGGCCTGAACGCGCTTTGGTAATTTTTTCATGATGCGCGGAATGAGGATGTTTTTCACGTCTTTGGTGATGTCTTCCTGCATTTTTTTCTCCGTTGCAAAATCATCGTGCTGCGTAGAAACTACAATAGCATCGATGCGGAGTGGCTCATTAGCTTCATTGTATTCGATGGTAACCTGACTTTTTGCATCCGGACGAAGGTATTTCATTTGTTTTCCCTCGCGGCGAATATCAGCCAGTTCGCGCAACAACAAATGCGAAAGCTCCAGTGGAAGTGGCATGTAGTTATCTGTTTCGCGTGAGGCATAACCGAACATCATACCCTGATCGCCGGCCCCCTGCTTCATCGGGTCTTTCTTTTCAACGCCCTGGTTGATATCTGCACTCTGCTCGTGAATTGCTGAAAATACACCGCATGAATTGGCTTCGAACATATATTCGGCCTTGGTATATCCAATTTTGCGGATTACCTCGCGGGCAATTTCCTGTACATCGAGGTACGCTTCAGACTTCACTTCTCCGGCCAATACTACTTGTCCTGTTGTAACAAGCGTTTCACAAGCAACTTTTGAACTTGGATCGTAGGCGAGAAAATGATCGATAAGTGCATCGGAAATTTGGTCAGCCACTTTATCGGGATGGCCTTCAGAAACAGATTCTGACGTAAACAAGTACGGCATGGTAGATAAATTTAAAGTTAAAACGCTGCAAAAATAGTGTTAAGCACGAATAAAACAACCTTGCGGGTATAATTCGCTTATTTCTTTGTGGTTAGTTGGCGGAAAATACTTTCGAGATCTTGTTCAATGCGGTTGATGGTTAGCACCGTTAATTTCTGCTCTACAGCGAATTTGAATATTTCGGGGCGAATGTCGGTACTTTGCTCCGAATACAATTCCCATTGCTGGCCTTCGAGCCGCGTAACCTTCAGCACACCGGCAATTGCCTGAAGGCTTCCTCTCGAAATTTCGCGATCAAACTCAACCAGAATGCGGTAGCCTTTGGAGCTGGTTTGTCCTAACTCGTTTGCTTTCCCGTCCAATACAATTTTTCCGGTATCGATGATAATCACACGGTCGCATACAGCCTCAACTTCCTGCATAATGTGCGTCGAGAACATGAGCGTTTTCTCTTTGCCCACTTCGCGAATCAAAGCACGAATATCGGCCAACTGATTGGGATCGAGACCTGATGTTGGCTCGTCGAGTATCAATACTTCGGGATCGTGAATGAGCGCCTGTGCCAATCCAACACGCTGCCTGTATCCTTTGGAGAGCGCAGCAATTTTTTTATTCTGCTCAATGCCAAGGCCGGTTTGCTCGATCATGGTTTTAATGCGCTGTTGCGGATGCTTGATGCCGTGCAATCCGGCAATAAAGCCAAGGTATTCGCGCACATACATGTCGAGGTACAGCGGATTGTGTTCGGGCAAATACCCAACTCTACGCCGAACGTCCATGCTGTGTGTTGAAGTATCAAATCCACAAACCGACACATTGCCTTCTGATGGCGGAATGTAGGTTGTGATGATTTTCATCATCGTTGATTTACCTGCACCATTGGGACCAAGAAACCCTAAAATTTCGCCTTTTTTAACTTCGAACGAAACGGCATCGAGCGCCTTTTGGCTTCCGTAAAACTTACTTACCTGATTAATTTGAATGGACATACTCTAATGCTTCAATAGCGCTTTACAAACGACAAAGTAACTCAATTCCCCATTTCACGACGACGTGTCTTTTTCTTTTTTATCGTTCGCCTGAATGAGCAACACAATTTCTCCTTTCGGTGGCTTGGCCTTAAAATGTGTGATTAGCTCTTCGATGGTACCGGTGACGCATTCCTCATACAGTTTAGTCAGTTCACGCGCTACTGCGGCTTGTCGCTGCGGCCCCAGAAATTCAGCGCATTGTTCGAGTGTTTTCAGCAAACGATGTGGCGATTCGTAAAAAATCACAGTCCGCGTTTCGTTCTTAATACTTAAAATGCGTGTTTGTCGTCCTTTTTTATGCGGAAGGAAGCCTTCAAACACAAAGCGATCGGTCGGGAAACCCGAAATAACCAGTGCTGGAATGAGTGCTGTTGCTCCGGGCAAACATTCCACTTCCAGGTTATTTTCTCTGCATGCACGCACAAGCAGGAATCCAGGATCTGAAATTCCGGGTGTGCCGGCATCTGAAACAAGGCAAACATGTTCGTGGTTTCGCACAAGCTCGAGCGCATGCTGCAAAACTTTATGCTCGTTGTGCAAATGAAACGACTTCAGTTTAGCCCCCGAGATGCCATAATGCGCAAGTAACTTTGAAGTGGTACGCGTGTCTTCGGCTAGAATAATATCGGCCGATTTGAGCGATTCGAGAGCACGGTAGGTAATGTCGCCCAAATTGCCCAGCGGCGTGGGAACGAGCAGCAATTTACCCATGCAATCAGGCGTTATGCAGGTAGCGGCGATTCAACAAATCGGCCAGGCCTTGGAATGATTTACTCTCCGGATCCCAGGCATATTTCGCCTTGAGCTCCTGGAAAAAATCTTCGGCCTCAGCATAACTTTCGAAGTTGTTGAGCTTCTCAAGCGCCTCGTTGTAATCGTTCACGTTGTTTTTGAACAACTCTTTGAGATACGCGAATTTTTCGTTGATGCCGATGGCGGCCTTGATATTCGAAACGGGTTGACGTGTAGCTTGTCCGGCAACTGTTTTATCGGTAGGCTTGGCAATTTTATCGTACAGCGATGCGGCCTTTTCGAAAAGACTTTCTTTCTTCCCATCGACTACCGGTGCAGGCTCCGGTTTGAATTCAATCTTACGCACGGTTGGCACGAAATCTTTTTGGCGCTCCTGCAATAAATCTACTTTGGGCGCAATTACCGGCGGTTTTTCAGACGGCAAGGCTACAACCAATTCTTCCGGTTTTTGCTTCTCCTCAAGCTCTGTAACAATCGCTTCTACCGGTTCTATTTTTTCTACGGGTTCTTCAACCTTGATTTCGGCGATGGGTTCTTCAACCACCGCAACTTCTAACACAGGTGCAGCCGTAACTTCGGCAGTTACCTCTGCGACCTTGGTTATCTCAGCTACAGGTTCAATTTTCAACTCAACCGGAGCCTCAACTGCAGCATGAACTTTCTCTTCAACCTGCGCTGAAACGGGATTTCTGCGTTGCAGTTCTGCCGCGGTTCGTAAATCAAGAAATACTTCGTACAAATCACGCACGTCCTTTAAAACCAAATCCACCTCAACGGTTGGTATCTGCTCCTTGTACGTTAAAATGCGGCTGTATTGCTCTTCCAATTTGATGAGCAGGTGGTTGATATCTTCCTGAATCCGGCGAACATCCATAATAAAAATCCTAATCGTGGTTGGAACGCAATTTAATTAGATTTGTAATCGATTTTGAAAGACAAATTATTTATTTGTTCACGATTTATTCATGTTTCTCGAAAACACCATTCACCCAACAAAAAAGAAGGGCTGGATTGAAGTAGTCTGCGGTTCGATGTTCTCCGGCAAAACCGAAGAGTTGATTCGCCGTTTACGTCGCGCCCAGTTTGCAAAACAACGGGTCGAAATTTTCAAACCGGCACTCGATGTGCGTTACCACGAAGCCGATGTGGTTTCGCACGATTCCAATTCGATTCGCTCTACACCGGTCGAATCTTCACAAAGTATTCTGCTGCTTTCGACCGATGTTGAAGTAGTTGGCATCGACGAGGCTCAATTTTTTGATATGGAATTGGTGAATGTATGCAACGAACTCGCTAACCAGGGCATCCGCGTTATTGTGGCCGGACTCGATATGGATTACCGCGGATTTCCGTTTGGCCCCATTCCTTCGCTGCTGGCAACGGCCGAATATGTTACGAAGGTTCACGCTATTTGCATGCAGTGCGGCAATTTGGCCAATCATTCGCACCGCATCGATGCGAGTAACAGCAGCTTGGTGCTTTTGGGCGAAACCGACAGCTACACACCTCTTTGCCGCGATTGTTTTTACGGCGTTAACCCATTGCCGTATTCCGGATTGAAGTCAGACCGCGCGTCATGAATTCCCGCAGCGTAGAAGATTTATCGCGGGCCTGTTCCGGAAAAATACACCTCGGCAATCCCGAAAACAACCGCGTTGATGAACTGCTTTACGACAGCCGTAAATTCGTAAAAGGCTCGAACGTTTTGTTTGTGGCACTGCGCAGCAAACGCAACGACGGGCACCGGTATATCGAAACGCTGATTCAGTCGGGGGTCGTAAACTTTTTGGTGGAGTACATTCCCGAATCTGTCGACCAGGCATCCTGCAACTTTATTGTTGTGCCCAACACACTGCTTGCTTTGCAGGAAATTGCATCGCAATGTCGCGCCGACTTTATGGGCGAAGTGCTGGCCATTACCGGAAGCAACGGCAAAACCATTGTGAAAGAGTGGCTCTACACGCTTTGCCATGCCGACAAACGGATTACGCGCAGTCCGCGCAGCTTTAATTCGCAATTGGGTGTTGCCTTGTCTTTGTGGAACCTCGACCATAAAGCCGAATTGGCCATTGTTGAGGCTGGCATTTCGCAGTCCGGGGAGATGGGGCGTCTCGAGCACATGATTGCTCCCGACACCGTAATTTTCACCAACATCGGATTGGCGCATGCCGAGAATTTCGAAAGCCAGGAGCAGAAAATTAACGAGAAGGCGATGCTGGTGAAGCAGGCGAAACAGATTATCTATTGCGCCGATCACACAGCCATTCATTCTGCATTGCAGATGAACTTCAAGGAAAAATGCATTTCCTGGGGAACGCACCCGGATGCCACTATTCGAATACATGCGACTGCTGAAAAAGGGCGATTTAAAGTGCAGTTCGAAGGAAAAGAGATTGCGATTAGCATTCCTTTTCCCGACCAGGCTTCCATCGAAAATGCATTTCATTGTATTGCCTGGATGTTGGTGAATGGCTATTCTGAAGTGGTGATTAACGAACGCCTCCGTCATTTGCATGCTCCCGAAATGCGTTTGCAACGCTTGCAGGGAATACATCAGTGTGTGTTGCTCAACGATTCGTGGATTGCCGATTTCGATTCCTTGCGGATGGCATTGCAAGCCTTGAAAGAACACGCAGGAGCCTTAAAGCGCACCTTGATTTTGTCGGATCTGCCCGATTCAGGAATTGCACCGCACGAAGTTTACCAGCGTGTGGAGGCCCTGCTTCGCGATTTTCAAATTGCGCGGTTAGTTGGCGTGGGCGAGCAAATCAATGCCTATTTCGAAGAGTATTCGGGCGAAAAACACTTTTTTACCTCAACCGCCGAGTTGATTGAAGCATTACCTGGTCTGCACCTGAGCAAGGAAGCTATTTTACTGAAAGGAGCGCGCGTTTTTGCCTTCGAAAAAGTAGCTGCGGCATTACAGCTGAAATCGCACGAAACGGTTCTCGAAGTGAACCTGAACAACCTCGTTTCGAACTTCAATTACTACCGGTCGCTTTTGCCTTCACAGGTAAAATGGATGGCGATGGTAAAAGCATTTTCTTATGGCGCCGGCACCATCGAAATTGCAGCAGCCTTGCAAACGGCGGGCGTCGATTATTTGGCCGTGGCCTTTGCTGACGAAGGCATTGAGCTACGAAATGGCGGAATTCATTTGCCCATAATGGTGATGAATCCCGAACCCGACGCCATGATTCCGATTATTGAACACCAATTGGAGCCGGAGATTTACAGCATCCGCATACTAAAACAATTCGTTGCCGCGCTCAATACGCGCAGGGGCTTCGATGCCGAGCGTATCCGCATCCACCTAAAACTCGATACCGGCATGCATCGCTTGGGTTTCGAAGCGCATGATTTTACGGAATTGATTTCGGTGTTGACAGCCTATCCCGAAATCGAAGTAGCTTCGGTGTTCTCGCATTTGGCAGCAAGCAGCGAACCTCAGCACGATGGCTTCACAAAAGAGCAAATCAGCCGTTTCGAAGCAGGCTGTTCGCTATTGCACGATGCCTTGGGCGTTTCTTTTCAAAAACACATTCTGAATTCGGGCGGCATTGCGCGACATCCCGAAGCCTGTTTCGATATGGTGCGTTTAGGAATTGGATTATATGGAATAGCAGAAGGTTCGGAACAACAGCACATTTTACCTGTTGGACGAATGACAACCGCAGTGAGCCAATTGCGCACTGTTGATGCAAGGGAAACGATTGGTTATAGCCGTCGCGGAAAGCTCAACCGCCCTTCGCGTATTGCCACCTTGCCTGTTGGTTATGCCGATGGCATCTCGCGCAAACTTGGAAATGGCGCGTTCTGTTTTATGGTGAATGGATACAAAGCGCCTACAATCGGAAGCATCTGCATGGACATGTGCATGGTTGATGTAACCGATGTTCCTTCGATTCAGGAAGGAGATAAAGTCATCGTTTTTGAGGATTCTGATGATTTACACGAAATGGCCAAAGCAATGGAAACCATTCCATACGAAGTACTCACGCACATTTCGCAGCGGGTTAAGCGGGTGTATTTGCAGGAGTAGCCAAGATTCAATAAAAGAAAAATCCTCCCGGAATAATCCCCGCATCCCATTCGTTCATGAGCGTGGCGTCTGATTTATACCGTAACACTTTGCCTTGCTGCACGTAATCGCGGGCATCGCTGATCCAAATGCTTTCGTCTTGAGGATGAATAGACAGGCCGTAAAAAATGCGGCCATCTTGTGCAATAAACGTTGTGCCCGGCAAGGCTGAATCTGAAATAGACATGCGCTGAACTCCGTTATTCAAATAATATAATCGGTCGCCAGCGGCATTGATGCACAATTTAGAAGGATGATCTGTTGCGTTTGGAAACGAAAATTGCTGCAACACCGTGTTCGTGTAGGCATCAATACACCATAAACTGCCCGCACTTTCTTGCGGTGGAATTTCGCCCTCGCACAGCACCCAAATGCGGCCCAGTTTATCGTTTCGTATGCTGCGCGGCTTGATGCCCACAGCGATGGAATCCTCTATTTGATGGTTGCTTGGATTGATTCTATACACCTGATTGCCGCCTGTATTGCACACCCAAACTCGGCCGTTGAGCAACAGCATTTCTTCGGTCCAACCTTGGGTGGGAATGCTGTTAACCATGTTAAATGATGCGGTATCGATGCAGTGAATGCTGCCCGAATACAAATCGCTCACATAGGCTTTCCCTGATCCGGTGTTAACGATGTAACGCGGCGACTGCAAGCCGTTAATGACGCCCTTGCTTTTGCCCGTTGCGGGATCGATGCGTTCGATGCGCTGCGAATTGTTTACCACCAACCAGAGCTCCTTGTTGATGAGGGCCACCGATTGCAGCACATCGCCCAGCGGACGGTTATTGGCCGCCGAAAACACATCGTTTTGAATGCTGTTGTTGTTTAAATTAATTACGCTTAACGAAGCATTGCCCCACTGGAAATTACCCTCGTTGAGCACAAAAACAGAATGTCCTTTTGCTTCGGGCAAATCGGGCTCGGGCTGCGGCTCATCTTTCTTGCAAGCCGACAATGCCAGCAAAATAAAGATGCCAACTACTGCGAAACGATGCAAGCGGAACGCCATGGTGCGGAATGAGAATTAAGTTCGATGGTGTAATATCCAGCTCTTAGTCCTGATAAATCGATAGAGCCGTCGGTTTCAATCTGCTTCATTACCTGTTTGCCATCCAGCGATGTAAAGCGAACTTCAGTAACAGAATTTTCGTAATTCTTGATCCACACTTTACCAGAAGCAGGTTGCGGATAGAGCTTCACTTCTGCTTGCTCGGTTTTGTCGATGCCGGCCGGCACAAAATGGATAGCGCCCACCGCATCGAGGTCGAAACCGCCCGACGGGAAAGGCGTTGGCCAGGGATCGGCCACTTTTCGTCCTAAAACATCGCGGGAGCAATACCGTGGATCGATACTGCCTATCACATCTACAATGCGCACATAGCGAATGGCTTCAACATCAATTCCGACCGAATCGCGCAGTTCGTCGAGATCGAAAGGAGTGCCGTAAAAAACCGGATATTTTCCAGCCAGGTTATGAATTTGCTCCGGATTGGTATAGCCAAATGCCGCCGTTCCATTAACGGTATCGGTTTCGGAATAAGCCGGAAAACGCACGAAGCGTTCGCCATCGCTGCTCACTTCAACAAAGGCCAGTTCGAGGAAAGCGCCATCGAAGCTGTTCTCGAAAACGGCAAAGTCGTAACCGTTGCCGTTGCGCAAAGTGCCATCAAACTGCAATGTTGCCGAGCCGCCATCGCCTAAACTAATCATCGGATTATCGCCGGCGCGACCCAAGGCATATTCGTCGATTCCCGACCATGCCAGACCTAAAGAATCGAGCCCCATTTGCTGCATTCCCCGTTGTATCGTCGCTGCCGAAGCCCATGCCGTAAATACCGCGCTGTCTTTATGCACGGCAATGCATCCCGGCTTGCAACAAGCGGGATGAAACTGCGCCTGCACCAGAGATTGCAGCGAAATTAGCAGAAGGAATGTCAGTATCCGTATCAATGCGAAACTACAATTCGTGTGTGTTGAACTTCATTTTTAGCGTTGCGCGATAAAATTAGGTAAACGCCCGCATCCCAGTGG
>Ga0169931_10009605_pt1 | contig 13924 bp, 6 predicted proteins | sample Kivu_15m_20L_FD_129675 | JGI IMG/M metagenome (GOLD analysis project Ga0169931, IMG submission 129675) | Freshwater microbial communities from Lake Kivu, Western Province, Rwanda to study Microbial Dark Matter (Phase II) - Kivu_15m_20L... | ecosystem: Environmental > Aquatic > Freshwater > Lake ...
GAATCTCAGACCGTCCGCCTGAAGGACGGGCGACTGATGAACATCTTTCGGCTCGACTCCAGTGTTTCCTACGGACAGACCTTCAGCGACGACGATGGCCGCACGTGGTCGCCGCCAGTGGCCATGAAGGAGCCGCATTCGGTGCAGCCGAGCATCGCGATCATGAAAGACGGCACTCTTGTGCTGACCGGTGGCCGACCGGGAATTTTTGCCTGGATCAACACATCGGGAGACGGTGGAGACTGGTTACAAGTTGATCTCCTGCGTAATCATAATGAACAGTGTTCGCAGGAGACCATCAACGGCGGCGACGCCTTCAGTCTTGCGGCACAGACGACGTCCTACACAGAAGTTGCATCGCTGGATGAGCACTCCGTCCTGGTGATGTATGACCGCATCCCGCACGGTTGGAGTGCCATTCCCAGAGATTCTCGGGACACAAACAGCATTTGGGTTGTGAAACTCGCATGGAACATGCAGTGAACCACTAGCAATGAAAGGCGTGGCAACTGCCGCAGCCGGAGTCAGCGAGGTGCAAATAAATCCAGGGAACAACTCATCAGGCAGACAGCAGGAAGTCCCCGGTTTATTCGTCAGGAGAGAGAGTTATGACATACATACCGACCGACACTTTCGCTTTCCGCGACAATTGGCGTTCCTGCAGAGCTGTCTGCAGCCGATCAACGGCTGGTCGCCTGCTCCTCACGGCACTGCTCTTTGCGTCGCTGGGCACCCTGAACGCCGCTGACAAGCTCATGCTGCTTCCAGACAATCACGATCCCGCCCTCGCAGGCGACATCGTGATGCAGCGTCTCGTCAAAGTCACGGCTCCACAGGTGAAAGGTGCGCACGACGCTGAGTTTGTCTGTGTCGGAGAACGCGGTTATGTCGTCGAGCATGACAATGATGCCGAGCCCGGGCACGGCGCGGGAGCGGCAATGTATTGCGTGCTGACGGTGGTGAATCTGCAGTCGCTGAAAGTGGAAAAGACGCACCTGCTTGCGAGGGCAGGCCAGGCATTTTCCAACGTCACACTGCCGGAGGCGCAGGTCTTTGTGCCCCGCATCATTCGCAGAGACGAGCACACGCTGAGAACCTTTTTCTGCAGCCAGCCGGCAAAGGAACAGGCAGTCACCTGGTATCGCGATTTCGATCTCCGCACACAGACCTTTGACCAGAGCATCCACAGGGCGAAACTCAAAACGGCCGCGGGGACTTTCGACATGGAACCGCGGCATTTCCATGCCGATGCTGTGGCTCAGGGCTTCACAAAACCGCCCGTGAATTACGGTCTCTACATCTTCGATTCCTTCAAGGAGTTTGACGGCCGCTGCTATGTCGCGATCAACAACTTTCCCGGAAAACAAAACGCCCTCGCCGTGCTGCACCGTGACTTTACTACCTTCGAGATTATCGGCCATTACAACGAGCCGCAGTCGCAGTCGCTCAGCGAATCCGCAGTGAACCGCCTGCCCGACGGCTCATGGATGGCCATCGTGCGGAACGATGCAGGCAATTATCACTTCACCAGCAGCGAAGACGGAAAGACCTGGACCGTTGCCAGGCCCCTGCCTTTTGTGCCGAATGGCCTGAACTCCAAACCCACATTCGACAGGTTCGGCGGCATCTATTACCTTGGCTGGCAGGAAGCGACGAAGGTCCTGAACTGCAATCGCAGCGTCTTCAACATTGACATCTCCCGCGATGGCAAAAACTGGCAGCGAAAATACCGCTTTGAGACCCCGCAGTCATTTCAGTATCCAACCTTTCACGAGCACGAAGGCAAGATCTGGCTCACCGTCACTCAGAGCGACCATGGGGGCTCCAGCGACCGCATTATGTTCGGCAAACTGGAAGACGTGGGCCAGTTTGAACCTCAAACCGGTCAGAACCGTATCGAATGGCCCACACCACCTCCTCCACCTCCGGCGTTCATGAAGCACGGCGTGAAATTGTTCACAGACCGCGACTATGTCATCAACGAAATACCTGATGCAGTGCGTGATCTGCCATTTCACCGCACCAGCATCGAAAAAACCGATGTGAAGGTAACGCAGCCGGGCACGCTTTTCGCGCTCACTCCCACTGTCCGCCCGAATGCAGCCAGCCAGGAAATTGCGCTGCAGGCAGCGGGTTTCACCAAAGTCGATGTGCCCGAAGTGCAATTCTTCCCGGGTGAGATCAACCGTGTGAGTCTGTATCGCAAAACTGTCAGGCCCGGCGAGCGGTTTCAGTTCAGAAAGATGGTGTTGCTGGTACTTGCTGACGGTACTGAGGTTCGGGATGAAGATGGCCTGACACCCTCTGTGATCATCAATCCGGGCGCAGAATTTCAGGACGCAGCTCGGCCTGGTGCGATGATCATCGGAATGGACCGCACTCCCGGCGGACGTCTTTGGGGCTGCTGGACGGGCACAGGGGACAAGCCGGACGGCTATTTTCTGCTTGCGACAAGCGACGACGAGGGCGTGACATGGTCGCAGCCGCGGCTGGCGGTCGGGGCTCGCACAAAGGCGGCGCAGAAGATCAGCGGGGCGCTCGTTGGAAACCTGTGGACGGACCCCAAAGGCCGTTTGTGGCTGTTTTTCGATCAGCAGCTCGGTGATCCGCAGCAACGCATCACCAACTGGTACCTGCGCTGCGATAATCCCGATGCGACAGAGCCGGTGTGGAGCACTCCGGTGATGTTTGCGGAGGGATGCACACTGAACAAGCCGACAGTGCTCAGGGACGGCACGTGGCTGGTGCCGGTATCGGATTGGCACCGGAAAACGGCTCGCGTGTTTGCTTCGACCGACGAGGGCCTGTCGTGGAAGGAGCGCGGCAGCCTGCAGTTCCCGGACTGGGAGTTCGACGAGCACATGCTGGTCGAGCTGGCGGATAGTCGCCTCTGGATGCTCGCTCGCACGAAAGGCCAGCCGCATGAAAGTTTTTCCGGGGATGGCGGGAGAACGTGGAGCGAGGCGAAACAAGCGGCGACTGTACAGAACATCAACGCGCGTTTCTTCCTCCGCCGGCTGAAATCCGGCCGCATTCTGCTGGTGAAAAATGGTTCGCCGGCGGAGCGTCTGCCGAGGCGTTCGCACATGAGCGCGTGGCTGTCCGACGACGAAGGCCGGACGTGGCAGGGCGGAATGCTGCTCGATGAACGCAGCGCAGTGTCGTATCCCGATGGCTTCGAAGCCCCCGACGGGCTCATCCATATCCTCTACGACTGGAATCGGCACACGGACGCGGAGATCCTGCTGGCGCAGTTTCGGGAGCAGGACGTGCTGGCAGAAAAAATCGTATCCACGGACGCGAAGATGCGGACACTTGTGAACAAGGCGACCGGCCCGAAGCCTGAGAAGCTCTACAATGGCATCGAACTGCCTGATCAGTGGCCGCCGCGGTTCCTTGACCCCGACTCTGCCGAACCGATGGCGGTTCCGTACCTGAAAAAGAAGCCGAGGGTGATTCCCATCGACGTCGGCAGGCAGCTCTTCGTCGATGATTTTCTTATTGAGAAGACCACGCTGAAACGCACATTCCACCGGGCGCAGAAGTTTGAGGGAAATCCGGTCTTCAAAGCGGAAACGAAGCACGAGCTGGCGGGATCGACACTCGGTGAACAGGGCCAGGAAGCGGTAACCTACCTCGGCCATGGTGGCGTTTTTTACGATCCCGCCGAGAAGCATTTCAAAATGTATTACACGGCAGGCTGGCGCGGCCCGCTGGCGCTCGCCACGAGTCCGGATCTGAAAACGTGGACGCGGCCGGATCTGGGCATTGTCGAAGACAATCTGCTGCTTGCCAGAGGGCGTGATGCGGGTGGCGACAACAGCCTGTGGTTCGATGCGGCCTCGACCGACTCACAGCTCAGGCTGCTCACCGATCGTGGCGGCGAAGGGCATTTTCTGCAGCGCTCCGCCGATGGCCGCACATGGACGGTGTCGGCCCCTGCGGGCAAATCTGGCGACTACTGCTCCATCTTCCACAATCCTTTCCGCGACGTTTGGTGCTTCAGCATCAAGCAGGGTGGCAGGCATGGACGCAATCGCTGGTATCACGAGTCGCTGGACTTCATGCAGGGCGCGGACTGGTCGAAGGCGGTCTTCTGGGCGAACGCAGACCGGCTGGATGAACCCGACCCGCAGATCGGAGTGCCAGCGCAACTTTACAGCCTCAGTGCCGTTGCATACGAGAGTGTCCTGCTGGGAATGTTCCAGATTCACCTCGGGCCGGACAACACGATCTGTGATCGAGGCAGATTTCCAAAAATGACCGAACTCAAACTCGGCTTCAGTCGCGATGGCTTCCATTGGCATCGGCCGGACCGTCGCGCCTTCATCGCAGCAACGCGTCAGGAGGGCGACTGGGACCGCGCCTACCTGCACACCACCACTGGCGTGTGTGTGATCCTTGATGATCAGCTCGTCTTCCCCTTCTGCGGCTACTCCGGCATCGCACCCAGCGGTCATCGCGGCATGTACACAGGAGGCAGTATCGGCCTCGCCACGCTCCGCCGTGATGGCTTCGCCAGCATGGACGGCGCCGGCGAGCTGACCACGCACCCGGTGATGTTCAGCGGCAGGCATCTCTTCGTAAACGTGAATGGCGAGCTGTATGTTGAAGTGCTCGATGAGGCCGGCAGGGTGCTGCGCACTTCGCTGGCAGCTTCCGGAGATCACACACGGATCAGAATCGCATGGACGGACGCCACAGACCTGTCGGATCTGGCGGGACGAACCCTGCGATTCCGCTTCCGGCAGGCGAACGGCGCGTTGTATGCGTTCTGGGTCACGCCGGATGCGGAGGGCCGCAGCAACGGCTATGTCGGCGCAGGCGGGCCACAGTTTCATGGTGTGCATGATACTTCGAGATGATTCCATGCAGTTTGTTTTCCACCGGTTTAGTCAGCTCGCTCGCTTTTGGCCGATCCCATGAGTCGCCGCGACATCTACTATTGGAAATGCGACCGCCCGGCGGCGTTTCACGGCACGCAGTCGCGTGGCGAGGCGGATGCCATCCTTGCGGCTCAGCTGAAAGAGCAGCTGCGGCGGTACTTTGACACGAAAAGCGTCGTCCTGAGCCCTGGAGCCGGTCAGGGCAATCATCTCACGTGGACTGCAGAAGTGGATGGACGTCCGCTTTTCATCCGCGTGGAGAATGGACCGGAAAACGACCCGCATCTTGCGGTGGAGTCGGCCTTGCTGGATTGTGTACGTGCGGCCGGTGTGCCGACACCGCGAGTGTCCGGCTGCGACGCTTCGCGCAGTCGGGTCGCCTTCGCATGGCAGGCGCTGGAGCGGATCGCGGCTCCTGACCTGAATCACTGGTTCAGGCAGGGCGTCCTCGACACCGCTCATATCGCATTCGGCATCGGTCAGGCCGTGGGGCGGTGGCAGGCCATCACGCTGAACGGATTCGGAGCACTCGATTCGGCACTCAGCGGCTATCGTCCGACCTATGCCGACTACTATCATTTGCGTCTCGAAGAACATCTCGCCTTTCTCGTAACGCAGGGTTTCCTGACAGTGGAGAGTCGCTGCGAAATTGCTGCCGAAATCGAGAACCACCACAGTCTTCTATCGGTCAAGCATGGCTGCCTCGTCCACAAAGACCTCGCACTCTGGAACATCCTCGGCACGGCGCACCAAATCGCCGCCTTTATCGATTTCGACGACGCCATCAGCGGTGATCCGCTGGACGACCTTTCCCTGCTGGCCTGTTTTCACGAGGCATCGTTCCTGCACCGGGCTTTCGCGGGCTATGAAAGCGTCCGTCCATTCCCTGAAGAACATCGCCGCCGCTTCTGGCTGCACCTGCTCCGCAACATGATCGTCAAGGCAGTCATCCGTGTCGGCGCCGGCTACTTCGATCGGGACAGTGGCTTCTTTCTCATCGCCCGCGGGAGCACCGGGGCGGACCTGCGGCGGTTTACCGAGGATCGAATTCGACTCGCACTGAATGGTCTGCGCGCAGACACAGAACTGGACGGCTTATGACATCTGCAATTCGCCTTGGAACGTGGCTTTCCCTCGGTTCACCTGCCATTACGGAACTCGCAGCACTCTGCGGCTTCGACTGGGTGTTGCTTGACCTCGAACATGGCAGTGCGTCCGAGGCCACAGTGCCCGAGCAATTGCGGGCATTGCGAGGCAGCGGCACCCAGGGAATCGTGCGCGTCGGTGCTCCGCATGCGGAGCTCATCGCCCGCGTACTCGACTGGGGGGCGCACGGTATCATGGTGCCGCACGTGAATTCCGTTGGCGAGGCCGAGGCGATCGTTCAGGCCGCGCACTACCCGCCTCGAGGGCGACGCGGATTTTCCCGTACCGTGCGAGCGCATGATTACGGGCTGCGTGCCCCGGAAATCGCACCCTCTCCGCTGCTGATCGCTCAGATCGAGACCTTCGACGCAGTCCGCGAGGCTCCCGATATAGCACAGGTGGATGGTATCGGCGTGCTCTTCGTGGGTCCCGCCGACCTCCAGCACGACATCAAACATCGCGATCCGGCCACGAACATGGACTTCGACATGTGCCTGGATCGAGTCGTGGCAGCGGCCCGGGTCGCTGGCAAAGCTGCCGGCATCCTTGTCCGGGATCCTTCAGAACTGCCGAGCCGTGCAGGAAAGGGTTTCACCTGCATTGCTGTGCAGTCTGATCTGGCCCTCATCCGCGATGCCTTCCGCACGATTGTTCGAATCCACAAGGACCTGCCGAAATGAAGACAGCGCCTGCGTTTTTTATCTCGCTGCTGCTCGCGTCGCTGGCCGCGCTGCATGCCGGGGAACCGGGAATTCAACTCGCGGAGAACGGTATCGCTCGACATGCAATTGTGATCGCAGCGCGGGGAACGGCAACCGCAGCCGAGCAGTTTGCAGCGGAGGAACTCGCGCTCTTTCTGAAGAAGATTTCCGGCGCGGAGTTGTCCATCGTCAGGGAAGGTGAGCACGCTGGCCCGGGCATCTTTGTCGGACATACACGGCGGGCAGCCATGGCAGGGGTCGAGCCTGCAACGCTGGGTGAGGAGGAGTGGGTGCTGCTCACGGCTGGCGAAGATCTCATTCTGACGGGCGGGCGTCCGCGTGGCACGCTGTACGCCGTGTATGAGTTCCTCGAGGCCCACGCCGGCTGCCGGTGGATCGCGCCAGACATTGAGATCATTCCCGCCAACCGCGACTTCGCAGTGCCCCCGCTGAAAACACGCGGCCAGCCCGGATTTTCCTGGCGCGAGACCACGCTCTATCCGCGACACGACGACCCGGAACGCATCTCGAAGGAAGACTATGCCCGCTTCCTCGTCCGCAACCGTTATAACGGGGCACATTTCAACGGCGGCAACTTCTGGTTGTACGAACCGCGTTTCGGTTTTTCCGAGCGATTCGGCCGTCCCGGCTCCAGCCATACCTTTTCCATCTACCAGAAAGACTGGACGGATGTAAAACCCGAATTCTTCGCGATGATGGAGAACGGAAAACGGGCGTCCCGCCCCGACGGTCCACTCGGACATGATTTTTGCCTGACCAACGCCGAAATCAAGGATCGCGTCACCCGGCAACTGCAGGCATACATCGAGGAAGATCGTGCCGAAGCGGTAAGAAACGGTACCCCGCCGCCACGGATCTATGCGTTCTCGCAAAACGACACGAGTTCCAGATACTGCCGCTGCCCGGAGTGCACCGCCATCGCCCAACGCGAGGGTTCCTATGCCGGCACGTCGCTCGCCTTCGTCAATGATGTCGCGGCTCGCATCGCGGAAAAATATCCGGAGATGCTGCTGATGACAGAAGCGTATCAATTCACGAAACGAGCACCGAAGACGATTCGTCCTCGAGAGAACGTGGTCGTCAGGCTGGCATTACTGGATCGGGAATACCGCGCGGATGAAATCGCCGACGTGCTCCGGCCCCTGAGCAATCCGACCAATCGTGTCGCCCGGGAAGTCACGGAGGGCTGGGCGGCAACTGTTGACGAGGGGCAGTTGTTCGTCTGGGACTACGCTCAGGTTCGTTCCCCCTTTCGTTATCCGTACGACGGCACGACAAAAATTCTGAAAAATATTGAATTATGGCAACGGCTGGGAATCAACCGGGTCTTTATTGAGCAGGCCGGGATTGACCTGTCGTTCCGCCCCATGCGCGACTGGCTGTTCTTTCGCAAAACGGTGCATCCGGAACTGAGCAACGAGGTGCTCATTGACGAGTATCTGCGCGGCTGCTTCGGTCCGGCTGTCGATCCCATGCGAAAGTATTACGACCGGCTCGCGGCCCTGACCGAATCGGGAGACAAGCCGTATTTCGAGACACCCGCCTCGGTGATCCCCTGGCTGAACTCCGAGTTCTACACCGAGGTCAACGCCTGGCTGGAGGAAGCCGAAAGACTTTGTCAGGGAGAAACGAACGCGAAACATCTCCGGCATGTGCAACTCGAACGCGTGCCGGTGGATTCAGGGCTGCTGCATCTGTGGCACCGCTACAGTCAGAGCCCCGCCTGGAAAGGCCGCAAGGAAGAAGTGCTCCGCCGCTACGAGAAAAACAAGCGAATGCTAATCCGGACGTGGGCTACCCATGTGCATGTCTGGGTGAACAACGGTGGCCCCGCCTTCGATGGCGAGCTGACCGCCTTGCGCCGGGAACCGCCACCGCAGTTTGTCGGCCGCAACGCACACCTGCGACTTGTCGGAGTCGGCGATCCCGACCGCCACGTCGTCAAAGATGCCAGCGCCGCAGGTGGTCAGGCTCGCCGCTTCGGCAGTGGCAAACCGGATGATCACAAACTTCCATTTCAGATGAAAATCCACGACGATATCGCCCCGCGGAACTGGGGAACTATGACGTTAGCCGAGGTCCCGCAGGACGAGACCTGGCACTGGCATCATGTCGCTACTGCGCCAATCACCGGAAACTGCGGATTGTGGTCGAATGTCTACATCTGGCTGCCAATTGGCTGGGGAGCCTTGCCGCCGCCGGGCAATGAACTGGAGGTCTGGGTCTCGTTGAAATTTACCGGCCCGACTTATGTGAAGGGCTCCGAATTACCGGATCAGGTGCTGATCGATCAGGTGGTGACAGTACCGCCACAGGTGGAAAAGAACAGATAACATCGTCATCAAATAATGAAAATCAAACCCACGGAATACGACCGATGCGCTCAACATCCACTCGACGTAAATTTCTCGAACACACATCGCAAACTTCTCTGGTCCTGAGTGCGTCAGCCGCGCTGGGCGGCGTCCAGGCGTTTGCTGCTGACCCGCCAGAGAAACTGCGACTGGGAATCATTGGCTGCGGCGGCATCATGAGGCATCATGTGCAGGGGCTTGTGACGCGCCGGGAGGCGGTGTCGATCGCATGGCTGTGCGACGTCGATCCAGCTCAGATCGAGCAGACGGGGAAGATCATCACGCGGGACTTCCAGACCGCGCCGCCACAGCGCACGGCTCGCTTTGAAGCGGTGATCGAGGACAAGGACGTGGATGCTGTGATTATCGCCACACCGCATCACTGGCACGCGCCTATTGCCGTGGCGGCGATGGTGGCGGGCAAGGACTGCTACATCGAGAAACCGATTTCGCATGTCTTCAACGAAGGGCCGCTGATTATTGCGGCGGCGAAGAAATACGGCCGCGTCGTGCAGCAGGGCAGCCAGATGCGGAACAGTCCCGTGACAGCGAAGGCCGAGAAGCTGCTCAGGGAGGGCATCATCGGCGACGTCAGGGTGGCTCGCGCGTGGACGGCGGAAACGCGAACGGTCGAAAAGCCCGCGCCTGATGGCCAGCCTCCGCAGGGCGTGGACTACGACCGCTGGCTCGGCCCGGCACCGAAGCGGCCGTTCAACCCCCATCGCTGGCATCAGACCTGGCGGATGTTCCGCGACTACGGCAACGGCGAAATCGGTGATGATGGCATCCACGATATTGACATGGCCACCTGGGGACTCGGCGTCACAACCCTGCCGAAACAGATCACTGCACGCGGCAGTCGAATGCTGCTCGATGGCCACGCCAGCGAATATCCGGACAATATGAACGTCACGTATGAGTACCCCGACGGTCGGCTGCTGATCTACGAGAATTACCCCTTCACGGCCTACGGTCTGCACGGCTTCGACAATGGCAACGTGTTCTACGGAACCGAAGGCTACATGATCTTCTCACGCCGCGGTGCGTTCAGCGTGTTTCAGGGCCCGAAGAGCACGCCCGGACCAACTGAAGGCACAGAACTGCGTGGCCAGCGCGGCTATGCCGAACACATGGCCGAGTTCCTCAGCGCCGTCCGACAGCGTACGCCAACCAAAGCCTCGGCCGACGTCGCCCATCGCAGTTGCGCCCTCGTTCATCTCGGTGAAATCGCCTTTCGCACCCGTGGCCGACTCGATTTCGATCCCCGGACACAGCGGTTTATCGACTGCGACGAAGCCAACTTGCTGCTGACCAAAGATTATCGAGCCCCTTACAGTCTGCCGGAGGTCATATGAATCCGCGTTACCTGCCTGCGTCTGCACGCAGGCCTCTTTATGGACTGTGTCTCGCCGCGTCGCTCATCGCCACCGCCATGGCTCATGCAGAGGATCCGCAGACAATCGTCCCGATTCACAACCCGCAGCGACTCGCTGACGACGCAATCCCCTGCGAACGCATTGCTCTGGGCGAACCGGATGACTACAAGCCTTGCATCGCCAGGCTGCCGAATGGTGAACTCCTGTTGACCGCTTTCCATCAGAACAAACGCGATGGCAGCAAAGTCATGGAGCAGACGCTGCTGTTTCGCTCGAAAGATGGTGGCAAAACCTGGTCGCAGGGGCAGGAACTTGATCTGCTCGGTCGCGAACCGTACCTCACAGTGCTGCCCGATGGCACGATCTTCATCACCGGACATCTGCTCGCGCAGGACGTCCGCAACACCTGGGGCTACACCTGCGGTTTTCTGCACCGGTCAACCGACGGTGGTAAGTCGTGGGAATCGCTGCGCGTGGAGTCCGAGTCAATCAAGCCTCAGGCGTCCAACCATACCACGCGAAACGTCCTGCAGCTTGCCGACGGGACACTGCTGATCGGAGTTGACTACGACGGCGGCGGTGGGCCATATCTGATGTGGCGGTCGAAGGACAACGGCAGGACGTGGGACAGGACCGCGCCGTGTCAACCGAGGGACTTTCAGAGCATTTACGGTTTCTTCGGAGGTGAATCGTGGCTCTGGCAGTCGAAATCCGGAAAGATCTGGGCGCTGGTCCGCGTTGACAGCAACGAGCTGCCGATCCGGGACAGACCGATCACCGCCAAAAACGATCAGGCCGATCACTTCATCCTTTTCTCGTCGACCGATGAGGGAACGACATTCGACCGTGACCGCGACTTTGGTGATTACGGCGAGATGTACATGTCGCTGCTGAGGCTGCGCGACCAGCGTCTGCTGCTCACTTTCACCGTCCGCGACCTGCATCCGCCACTGGGCGTCCGTGCTCTGCTCGGCACCGAAAAAGACGACGGCTTCGAGTTCGACTTCAAGCATGATCGACTGATGCTCGACACCCGCACCCCTGTTGGCAGGTACCAGGGGGGCGGATTTGGCCCCACCGTGCAGCTCGACGACAACACGCTCGTCACAAGCTACTCCTGGCGCGGAGACGACGACAGGACGCATCTGGAGGTTGTTCGCTGGAAACCTCCGTCCTCGCCATGAACGCCCGCTCGCTCGCGTCGAATCTCGAACGCTCATCACTGACATCCAACCCAGGTATAACGAAATCGAGGGCGTGAAATGTCTGCGGGAGTTTGATGCTAGAAAATGAAACAAGATCGTACCTAAAATGCCATTTTAATGCGTTCAGATCGTGATAGACTCGCTTGTGCTCAGAAAGTTCACGTTCTCTGGCGGTTGAGTGCCCTGGTCCCAGGAGATTGCCAGTGCGTTGTCAAAAGTCCATTTTTGATCGCAAGGACGACACACAGGAAACCCTGGAACTGATCCGTCGAGCAGCTGCGTTGGCTGCTGAGCTCTATCCGACCTCCACAAACAGGGACCGCTGAGATGGAAACAAGTTCTCATTCGGTCACTCTTCGGGCCCTGACGACGGCACGCGGGAGCCGGGCGATGATGCGACATCTGGGTTGTCTGGCTGTGCTGTTGTTGGCTGGCTCAGCACGGGCTGATGACCAGCACTTCGAGAAGTCTGTGCGGCCGCTGCTGATTGAACGTTGCCACAAGTGCCATGCCGGTAGCGAGGCGAAAGGCGGGCTGCGGCTCGATACGCGTGAGCTTGCGTTGAAGGGGGGCGATACGGGAGCGGCGATCGTGGCCGGGAAGCCGGAGCAGAGTCTGCTGTTGCAGGCGGTCCGTCATGAGAACGGGCTGGAGATGCCGCCGGATGGCAAGCTGACCAGGGCGCAGATCGAGGCGCTGGCGAAGTGGGTTCGCGAGGGGGCCGTTTGGCCGGGCGCACCGGTCGCCCCGCCGGCGGAAAATACTGAAGCGGATGCGATCGCAGCTCCGCGGTTGCCCAATAGTGGAGACCTTGCATCGACGCTGCAATTGTGGCTGCGGGCCGACGCATTGCAACTTGCCGATGGCGAGAGCGTGTTTGTATGGCCGGACCAGAGTGGTCATGGTCGCGATGTTTCGGCAACCAAAGGGGTGCGAGAAGGGGGCGTTGGAGGGCCGGGTAATTTCGTGCGGAAAAGCAACCTCTATGGTCGCCCGGCGGTCCGATTCTCGCAGTGGACGGGGCTGGCTTCTTCGCCGGGCAACACGGTCGATATTCGTGGCGATGCCGCGCTCACCATCTCGCTGGTGATGAATCTGACGCGCTTCGACGGACAGCCATCGCATTCGTCGGTCTTCTGCGTGGGGAACCCTGCGAGTGCGGGCGACCCGGGTAAACCGTTGGCGGCCCTCATTGAAATCGATCAACCGCAGCAGTTCTCCCTCGACTTCGCCGGGGGCTGGGGGCATGACGCGGTGCTGGCACCGGGTTCGTATCAGTCCCACTTTGGCAAGCCGATCATCGCGACCTTTGTCAAGACGCCTGGCCCCATCAAAGACACCACACGGTTCTACATCAATGGGAAGCTGGCAGGACCCTTTGGGGGGCAGCCGGTCACCGGTCGTGATACGGTGCCGGACATTCAGCACCGTTCCGATATCGGTGTCTTTCTGGGTAAGGCGCTGAGTTGGTGCGGTGCGTTTCAGGGGGATATCGGCGAGGTGCTGGTTTACAACTCCGCGCTGGCCGACGCCGACCGGCTGGGCGTCGAGGTGTACCTCGGTGAGAAGTTCGGACTGTGGATCGATGAAGAACGGACCGTCGCAAAGAATGCGGAATACACCGACGCGGAGAAAAGCCATTGGGCGTACCAGCCGGTTCGAGAGATCTCACCACCGAACGTGAAGAACGAAGCTTGGGTACGAAATCCAGTCGATCGCTTCACTCTCGCGGCGATGGAATCTCACGGTTTGACTCCTGCTGGGGAAGTCGACAAGCGAACGTTCCTTCGCAGAGTGACATTCGATCTCACTGGCCTGCCGCCAACTCCCGAGGAGGTCGATGCGTTTCTGGCCGACGCGGGGCCGCAGGCACACGAGACTGTGGTTGACCGACTGCTTGAGTCACCGCATTACGGAGAACGCTGGGGGCGTCACTGGCTTGATCTGGTGCGTTACGCGGAATCGACTGCCAACGACGCCAACGCTGTGATGGCCCACGCCTGGCGTTACCGCAATTATGTGATTGACGCGTTCAACAACGACCTTCCCTATGACCAGTTCCTGATCGAACAACTCGCCGGCGATCTGTTGCCGCCGACGGAATCGGTCGCTGTCAACACTCGCCGGATCATCGCCACGGGCTACCTGATGATCGGCCCCAAGGCGCTGGCTGAGACCGACAAGGAGCAGTCGCGGCTGGATATTGTCGATGATCAGATCGATGTCACGGGCAGA
>Ga0169931_10009606_pt1 | contig 13924 bp, 20 predicted proteins | sample Kivu_15m_20L_FD_129675 | JGI IMG/M metagenome (GOLD analysis project Ga0169931, IMG submission 129675) | Freshwater microbial communities from Lake Kivu, Western Province, Rwanda to study Microbial Dark Matter (Phase II) - Kivu_15m_20L... | ecosystem: Environmental > Aquatic > Freshwater > Lake...
AACAATATTTAAAGAAAAAGATCTTGAAAGTAAGCGAAATACCAGCATTCTGTAAAAATTTACAGGAATCTTTGAATTTGAATTATTTTAATGACAAAGATTTTTATTACAAAAATAAAAATTTTGATTATGATATTATACTTCAGTTGGATTCTAAAAGATTAAATATTCTAGAGAAGGAAGCTAATAGATTACTACACTACCTATTGAAATGTGAAGAGGAAGATTTGATTAAAATATTTTTAAAGAACAATTAATACAAGAAAAACAATTTATTATAAATCTAACAATATGAATAAATAAAAACTAGTTTTACTTTAATAATTTAAGAATAGTATTTATTGACTGAAGTTTGATTGAATCTGTCTCTAAATGTTTGAGAATAAATAATGTTCGAATTTTTATCGTAAGATGAGAAATTATTGAATTTATATAAATCTTTATCACTATTATTCATTTTATTTTCTCTGGTGGCTGATTTACTTGTTTCGTTGTAGCTTCTGAAAATTTTGTGATCGTTATAACTAGATTGTTTTCCGTTAGATAGAAGTTTTGAACTGTAAATGCTATCTTCGAATAATGATGGCTTTAAATCATCATATTTCACAGTATTGTAATTATTCGTGCTATATATTTTCCCAAGGCTCGGAGATTTTGTTACTTTTCCTCTCTCAACCGATCTAGCAGGGTTTAGATTTATATTAGTATTTCTATCAAAAAATGAGTTAGAGTACGTCATTGATTTTTCGTTTTGATTAAGACTCCTTAATGGAGTATAAGATTTCATGTCAGATATTGAATTAGTTGTGATTGAATTTACTTCGTCCTCTCTTTGATATTTTAATCTTAGATCTGACGTTTTAGATTTTTCTAAACTCTTGCTTACTTGATTCCTTTTTGTATCAGTTGTTCTTGCTAAAATTTCATTTTCTATCATTTTTATTTGAGTTGTGATCTTGTCATTTTTATTATTCAGATTCGATAACACATAATTGTTGGTTTTTCCATATGGGTTACTCTTGTTAACAGATGATAAAAATAAATGATTTTTCTTGTCATTTAATTCGTCATGTTTTATTATCTCAGGGGCTTTAGCTAAACTGTAATAACTTCTTGATGGAGTTAATTGATCATTTCGCTTAGAGCTAGGAACTGTTGATAATTTATCCTTATACGTATTTAAATTATTCGTGTTATAATTAGGATGTGTTGATGAAACTGGCTTGTCTCTGCTAATTTCTGTTTTGCCAAACGATAAATTTGAATTCATTTGCGTCGGTGTGTAAACACTGGTTGATACCTTTCCGTAAGGATTATCCTTTATTTTATCGTAAGAACTTCTGAATAGATTAGTGCCTGACGTATATGGAATAAAATTATCATTTCTTTTTTCATCAATAATTTTTGGACTTCTAGATGTTTTATCAGTTATATTATAACTCTGTCCTAAATAAATATTAGAATAATTTTTATTGATGATATTGATATTTATATTTTGAGAAGGAGTTTTTGCAAACCCTGTTCTAGTGGGAGATCTAGTAGGAGAATAAGAACTGAATTCGTCTCTTGGGTATTCATTTGAGTGTGTTTTGATGATAGAATAAGCCGAATGGTAATTAATTTCATTCCTATAAACGAATTTCTTGATGTAATCTCTAACATCATCCACATACGCTAGAAATTCTAAAACAGGAGTCATATTATATAACTCTTTATCTCGTTTGTCATTCGTCCAAGTTTTGATTGGAATTCCGTTGTCTTGATTGAACATGTAGGACGATGGATTATTCTATAATTATTTAATAATAAATATATTCCTTAGAATCTTACATCTAAAATAATGACATCTTTCAAATTTCTTCCAAGTTTTTTCATATCCTTAATGAAGTTTCCATTTAGAAATGTACAATGATCTCTGAATAGTCTATGCGAAACACACTTTCTAGTATCCAATTGATTTATTAAAGGATTAGCATACGCTGATACTGAAGCAGTGAATATAACTACTTCGTAATGTTTAGCCATTTTAAACAAAAATTCATCTACTCCTGGTCTCTTCAAAACGTGTATGACATTTATTTTTCTATCTAATTCAATATTCAAAATGATGTCAGATTTCATATAGAATTGGTTAAATGCTGAATGTACTAACGTCTCATCTAAATCTAAAATTAGAGTTTTTTTGTTTATTTTGTGACTTGATCTATCTGGTAGGAAATTAGTCAAAAATTTGCTTGATTTATTTAAATTTTCATTTATTGAGAGTCTCGAGTAATTGCTAAATGATGTAGATTTTAATTTTGCGTCCTCATTAGGCATATTTAAGTTATATTTTTTCATTTCTAAGGATGTTGTCGTATAAGTTGGTGAATTTTTAGATAAAGAGTGTCGATTAATTAAAGAATTAGAAGAATAATTAGGAATCTCACTTGAATTTTTGTATCCTATTTCTGAGCTGATCAAATCTTGATTTCTGTTCTTAGGATCGTAACTCTTCCCTCTTGAATTAATAATGTAATTATTTGAGAGGTTATCTTTTGAAAGTCTAGAACTATAAAGCGCTTTTTTACTTTGAAGAGAATTCTGAAGGAGAGAATCCTTAAGAGTATAATGAGAGAAAGCTTCCATTTCTGTTCTGTAGTTTGTGTTAGTAATCTGTTTCATTTAAATATTGTTTTATAATTAAATTATATTGATTTTCATAATTTCAATAAATTTTCATATATGCATCAACAACTCATATAACCACAGATAAATATCATATATATTTAACACTTAATTTTATTTTAATATTACTGGCATTTATATTTCCTAAACAAATTAAAGTATATTTAAATTCATCAAAATTAAAAATATATTTATTCATTTTTAAGTATTCTTAACCTTCTTTCTTGTAATTTCCGTGATATATTGTAATTTAGTATCCCATGTCGAATTACTTAGAGGAAATCCACTAATCTCACTCATAATATGTCGGCATGCCTCGGAATATATTTCTGCTTTATCTTTTCCGAGATGTTTGTAATTTTCAAAGAGGAAATTATTAGGTGCAAGTACAGGTAATTCATGAGCAGTTAAATTAATTTTAAAGAAGCAAGCTTGAAGTAAAATGTTCATAAACATATTCATTCCTGCAGTAGCCACACTAAAACTATTCATAGTATTATCGACTTCGAAATAAAAAACTTTAACTGGGGTCAAGGCGTAAAAAGCACCCTTCTTAAATGAAATAATTGTTCTTCCGTTTGTTGTGGTGCCTTCTGGGAAAAGACAGAGAGGAAAAAGGCATTTCTTTTCCATTGTGTCCTGTTGTCTCTTTTCGATTTTTTGAATATTTTCGAGTCTGTTTTCTTTGCTTGTACGATCTATGTAAAATGTATTCGACCCTTCGGCTATCATACCTATAAGAGGTAATTTTTTTACCGATTCCTTAGAAGTGTAACTAGGGGATACCTTATAAAGAAAATATACGATGTCTATGTAAGAAACATGATTAGAAACAACAGTCGAATAATTATTTTCATATTTATTGAAATCGTAATCCTCTCCAAGGTATTTCTTATAAACATTTTTCGTTTTCTCTTCATTTCTTGAATCTTTTTCTAAGAATACTATTCCTAAAGAGAGATGCAGTAATTTACCCAATATTCTGTTTGACTTAACAATATATTCTCTATGTTCACTTGAGGAGATGTCTGAACGACCATTAAACTTAATTTTAAGAACCAACCAGATACAAAATAAAAAGAACGTTGCGAATAATGCTTTAAACCACAAGTAATTAAGTGTTCCGTAGTATATCCAACCTAAGGAGATGGAAGTTAGCTCGCGTCTCTGGAATGATGGGTATTTTTCGTGGAAATATTGATTCATAAACTTCTCATTTGTTTTTGTATTTTCAAACTTTTCGATTTCGTCTTTTTTAAATTTCATGTGAGGGAAGTAAAATTTGGTTGATTTGTAATAAAGGAAAACAGCTAGAAGATAATTAAATACAAAATAGAACAAGACGAATTTATATGGAAATAAATAAATTACGAGTAAAACAGGTATCATTTATTATTTTAATTAAATCAATAAATTAATGTTATAATAAATTATAAAAAAAATTTTTTAGAATTAAATCTATGTCTTGAGATAATAGATGCTTTAATCTACTTCCGTTCGTTATTCAAAGTGTTGAAATTGCTAATTGTATTATTATTATTTTCATCATCTTCGTTTTTGAAATCTTCTATTAAATAATTAATATAAAAATAATATTTTTTACCTTCTTCTAAAGAGTTTTCGTTTGTTTGATTAGTACCACGAGTTTTATTCAAAATTAACTTCTCTAAAAATAAAATTGAATATTTCAATATATTTTGATAATTTTACTTGTTATCATATTGAGTATCTCATAATTTTGTTTCTTCTGCTTTTTATCATAAACACTATTAAGAATTAAAATTAATCTCACCTTTTCTTCTGTCCCTCTCTTATTTTCTTGCTATCTTCTTCATCTTTGTATTGTTCCTTTACATTAGAACTTTCTTTAAAGTGAAAGTGATTTATTATCAATTCATTCATTTTAGGAATTTCGAATTCTTTTGCGTTGAATTTCGATTGTAAGTTAACAAATGATTTATTATTGATAATTTCTTGGATCATTTTGTTGTGATGGTTCCAGACCCAAATGAACTCTGCTTTGTTATTTGACTCTTTTAAATAATTTTCTCTGTCTATGAAATATTTATCGAGCCAGTTGATCATATCTTTTATTACGATTAGCTCGTTCATTAAAGAAAGATGTGAAAGCATGCACTCTGTACTTTTGGCTTGTAAGTATTGGATTTCCTCATCATAAGCTTTCTTTATTTCTTTCTGAGCGTTGATGAAATTTGTTTCTTTTATTTGTCTAATTTGTTCTTTAATTGATTTAAGTGTATCCTGTGCCTGGTTCTTTCGATTTTCGGATATTTTAATTATTTCTAAGTTGTCTGGTATAAGCCTCTTGTAGGCAGTTCCAATCTCCTCTAAAACATGAAAAGCCGCCTCTCCCTTAGAATGAGATCCTATAATCTTACAATAGGAGCAGATAGTAATTTTACAGTTATTGCAATAGAATTCAACATCTTTATCTAAGCAGGACACACATTTACCAGTTTTTATCTTAGATTTAAGGGGCTCCTTTTCGTGATCAAATATACTTTTTATATTTTTGTCGTTAGTATTATCCCCATGGATGTTGTCATAACAGGCCGAGCATATATAATCTTCACAATTATAACAATAAAAGTCGGCTTCCTTATATTGACATTCTCCACACATATGCTTAGTTGAATACATTGGTGATGTTATGTCTATGTGATTAAATTGGACCCAGTACAAAGGAAGAATATTAACTGAATCATAAATACGGTATCTAAATGATTTTGTTGTACCCCATCCCATTTTTGTTGATTTATTGGAATTTGAATCTGAAGGGCAAAACAATATACTATCATATCCTGCTGGTTTATTATTTTTAAAGGCATTTTCCATTCCGTACTTGGTATTTTCATCTTTCTCTCTTATAATTTTGCAGTAGGATCTTCCTATGATTATTTTACAAAGAATGTAAGTTGCTTCCCCTTCCATCGCTTCTTCACTGTTTTCATCATATAGAGATCCAACGATAAAATCCATTCCATCTTTAGGAACCTCAAAACCCCTTGATCTTAGTTTAGTTATTGAATTTTTGTCGTCTTGAGTTCTGAAATTTTTCCATGCATATGTAAATAATTTATTTTTTGTTCTTTTTTCAAAGTTAATCATCATGTGTTGATTTGGAATCATACCAATTTTCTGTATTTCCACCTCACTACTTATGGATGATTTTAAGTGAAATTCTACAAATCTCCAATCTTCTGAATATTTCTGAATATTTTGGTCTTGAATCATAATGTTAGATTGCATGTTCGATGCCTGCATTTATCTAATTTAGTTTTAATTTATAATTTAAAAAATGAAATTAACTTATATGTATTATTTAATAGAATTTGATTAGTCGGTCCGAAATATTTTACAATTAATATATAAACAGTCGAGACACCAAGATTATATCAGTAAATTAAATTTCTTGAAAATTTTGGAATAAACCTTTGAATGTTTTTCTAATTTAGATAATAATTGACACTTTATTTAAATATAAATTTTACTACCAAGATTATAAGATGAATATTTCAAACTCCTTTTTTAATTACTAAATTCAGAATAATAATATAATTTGATCATATACTATTCAAAGAATATTAATTTTATTTTAAATGTTTAAAATTAACAAACAGTTTAATATTGAGGGGAAACAACTATAATTGTAAATGTTCTATAATGCTGGTTACAAATAATTAATTTAAAATATTATTAATATTATCCTTTATAAAGGTTAAATTAAAAATACTAAATTATATATTTTACTTATCAAAATTTTATTATTAGAATACATGGAGTATGTTAATGAATATCCTAAAGATAAGTTTCTAAACAAATCAATCATAATGGAAAATGGTAACGAGATAAACAAATCAAATTTCCTGATTCCTAAACAATACTCTGATTACATAGAAAAGGTGATTGTATCCAGAGGTTTGATAATTGACAGGATAGAAAAACTTGCTTATGATATTTTCAAGGAAAACAAAGACAAGACAATATATTTTCTTGTAGTGATGAAAGGAGCTGTTAAATTTGGAACATACCTAGCAGACACGATTAATCAAATAATCAACAATGATCTTGCTGGGTCTTTTCAATATTTCTTTGAGTATATTTCAATAAGCAGCTATCAGAACGATAAGTCTACTGGTGAGGTTAAATTCGATGTCGATGAGAAGCTATTTAAAAAATTAAAAGATCAACATGTAATTCTCGTTGAGGATATTCTTGACACCGGAAGAACTCTCTCGACATTCATTGATTTTATGAACAAAAATTATAAGCCGGCTTCTATCAAGTTGGCTATTCTTGTTCAGAAAATGAATCCTGAACATCTTCGATTTAATATAGATGTTGATTACTTAGGATTTTTATTACCGGACAAGTTTATAGTAGGCTTCGGACTAGATTATAATCAATATTTTAGAGACATGAATCATATATGCTCTATAAATGAAGAAGGAATCAAAGCTTTTAAAATAAAATAAAAACTGTTAAGATAATATCCTGCTTATGTTATTATTCTTACTTAAAAAATTATTTCTTATATATTAAACTAATGAAATTTACTTATATAGTAAGAACATATTATTAATTAATTTAATATAAAATATAAGAACACGATAAAAAGAATTTTTTATTATATGTTTAACTGATAACTATGTAGTAGATTTTAAACTTAATTTTAATTTTCCTTCTATTAAAAAATAATAATATAATCAAGAAATATGTCGAAAAAAATGAAAAACGCAATTTTTTTCTTCTGTCTAATTACTATGTTTTTATCTGCAAATTCTCAATCTGATGAAGATCCAGAATTAAATACTAATTTGAATAATAAATTCAGAGATACGTGTAACCCAGAAAAATACACAAAATATGTTGAAAAATATATATTAGATGTAGATGAGGGAAATTATTTATCTAAGCTATGGGATTACGATTCAAAAGCAGTAACTGACTATTAATAACTTTAGGATTTCTTAATTGATTATATACAAACCAAAGATAATTTGTATTTATTAGAATACGCCAAAAAAGGAGCTATTGCATATGCAGTATTCCTTGTATTTGCTGTACTTGCATTTATATTTTATATAGTGTTTTGGGCGTGTACCTGTAGTCCTTATTTATTTTGTGTTAAAAAGGAAAAAGAAAATGAAAAATTAAAAAATATAAGCTATAAAATTGTTTTAGGTACTTCTTTAATAATAGGATTGGCTTCTATCGCAGGATTTTATTTTTCTATGTATTATTAATTTTTAATCTTTAAGCTTGTTTGTATGGTCCTTAGATTCTTTTAGTTGTTCTTTAATGGCTTTTTACTATAATTTAAGAAATGGATTTACTGTATCAGATATAAAATGGTTAGGATTTGAACCTTTGATTCCAATTTTAAATGAAGTAGTCGTAGAGATGAATAATTTAAATGTTAATTATACAGATTCATTTAATAATTATCCTCAACTGATAGTAGAAAGTCGGAATTTTGAAAATCTTTTGTTGAATTTCTACTCAGAATTTAAATCTTCTAAATTAGATAAAATTTTCCCCGCTGAAAATCCTGAATATCCCATTAAGACTCTCGAGCCTGATTACATCTCTGTATTTAATCATATATAATTAAATTTCAAGAATTTAGGAAATTATACAGAAAAGGGAAAGGAACTAAATAAAATATATAGTGAATATCTAACTCAGTTAGGGTCTAATTTAAATTCTATTAAAAAAATTCATTATGCTGCAAAGGGAATCATGGATTTTCATATTATTATTAATACCAGAATAAACAACTTAAAAGAAAAACTTTCTGAAATTCTTGATAAACTTCAACTCTTCTCAAAAGACATAATAGACAAATGGTTAGAATTGAAAGATAAACTTAATCAAATTTTAATAAAAGCATTGAATATTATTCTTGGCCTATTTTTACTTCTTAGTATTTTAAATGTTTTTGCCATTTTTAAATTTAAAGTACACAAAAAATACCAATATATGAGATATTTTAACCATTTTGTATGGATTATTCTCGGTGTTCTCACTATTATTACATTTTTTCTTGGAGCAGTCATTGGATCAATTGGAATATTTTCCAAGGATGCTGTCCCAATTATTAACTTTATCTTAGGGCAAGATAATTTAAAGCATGATCGATTAATTATTGAAGACAAACTGATGACTGAAACAATGAATATATGTTTATATCATGGAGGTGATCTTGCATCTGAATTTTTCGGCTTGCAAAATACAGAAGTCGATTATTTGAATCAATTATATACAAATAAGGATGTCTCAAAAATAATGGGTTCTATAAATAAAGACAATTTTAAAAATTCTATCAAGGTAGATGAATTATCTGCTGTTCTACAAAATTTTTCTAAAGACATACTATTAATTAGTGAGAATTCAAATGAAAAAAATTCTCCTAAAAATCTAATTAAAAAATTGAATGAATGGACTGATTCTACATATACTGATAATAAAATAAATAGTTGCACCGCTTCTTCCAAAGATAGATGGGTTGTTAATAAAAAAGATTGTCCGAATGGTTACATCTATACTTCCACTTCGGATACAATCAATTTTTCTCAACGATGTTTGGTAATCTCGGAGTGGAGTGAAAGTAGTATTACTATTAGATATGAAAATACTCCTTCAGGATGTCCTGACATAGATGAAAATATCAATATTTTCAATGACAGAATATACTTTTATTGGAAAGCATTAGATAATATTTCATATCAGAATCAAATTTTAATCACAAGAATGTTAAATAAATTAAATCTGATAAAAACTAAATTTACTTCGGTTGCAAATTTAGCAATTTCTAATAATGAAAAAATTATAAATTATACAAGTAATTTATCTAAGAAATTGGACAAATACCTTGGTCCAGGGAAGGATTTCTATGACCTTATAGATTGCAGTCATTTAAAATACGATCTTTATGTATTGTATTCAAATTTGAAGGATAGTCTTTCCTCAGTTTCTGTTATATTAGGAACAATATTTCTAATAGTTTCTATCTCAAGCCTTATCGGAAACAGTTTTCTTGTATTTTTCATTATAAAAAATAAACAAAAAGTTAAGAAATATGAACTACTGGAAGCCGAGGATCAAGATGCCCTTGAAAAAAATAATAAAGATAATGCTAAGATTAAAAATATTAATCCTAATTTGATAGAAATGCAAAAACTTGTTAAAAATCGAAAGTGAATCAATTCTTAATAATAACGTTAATATATGGTTGAAAAATTATTCTAATAAAAATGCAAATTTTTTTAAATAAAATTATTATATTTATTTATTTTAATGATAAGAGGAAAATTATCCCAATTATTTGGAGAGTCTGTTATGAAACTTAATAAAATCATCTTTAATCTAGACACTCAACTTGGTTTAGTTTCAGATAGTGGTCATTCGGCATCATTAAATAGCAAGGTAGCAACTATCATGACATGCAACAAAGTGAATTTGGAATCTAATAAACATAATCAAACGGAAAACACAAATCAACAAACTGTAACAATAAATGAAGAGAAGCCCAAGAAAGAAAATAAGAAAGTTAAAAAGGCTCCAGAAGAAATTGATCTATTCCAAGAATGTGATTTAAGGGTAGGAAAAGTAAAAGAAATCAGTGCTTATGAAAATTTGAATGATATTTATTATCTTAAAGTAGATTTAGGAGAAGAAAATTTAAGAGAGATTGGAACAGGTTTGAAAAAATATCTGCCTCCTGAAGAATTTCTTAATAAATTTGTAATTGTATTTGCTAATTTAAAACCTAAAAAATTAAATACTTTCTTTTCAAATGGAATGCTCCTTAGTTCATTTGATGAAAAAGAAGAAAATTTCGAATTGGTCAGACCTGATGATAGTAAGAAAATTTTTAATTTTCAGATAGTAAACCAGGAGATAAAGTATTTCTAGAAGGTAAGACTTTGAATACAGATTCCTTACCGACATTAAACGACAAAAAATTCAAGAAAGCTGTGATGAAATTTAAATCCGATTCAGAATGCATTGCTAATTTTAATGGAGTTAAAATGATGACAACATCTGGATTTTTAAAAGTTAAGAGCTTGAAAAATTGTGAAATTAGATAAAATATAATATTCATAAAATAAATCGATATGTTGGTTAATATATATATTAGCTTTCCTTTAATTATCAAAATTAGGGTAAGCCGCTCATGGCTTTAGTGCAAGGCCTAGGCGACTTTGGCGAGGTGTGCAGCAAGCTGCACTTAACCTCACCTCCCCACAAAAATTGCTGTGAAAAAGTCTCTCCAGTAGGAGAGATACCAGTTTTCACACTGATAAGAACAGATACTACACTTGATCTTAGCCAAAAGGCCGAGAAGGTATGAATGAAATGTTTCCTTATATATATAAACCATAGAAATTTTAATTTTTATGGGTATATTATTTATTTTAATAATATATACTGATTATAAATATAATATTTATTTATATTAAAATATGAATTCAAATAGCTTTGCTTTTTTCTCAAATGAAGAAGCTAGGGATCTTTACAATATACGATTTACTCAAGAAAGATTTATGATAAAATATTTGCAATTGAGATCGAATATCACATTTTATGCATTAGATCTATGTATTGCGGATTACGAGAAAGTTGGATTGAATGATTTAGAAATTGAATGTATTAAAGATAGAGCACATACCTATTTAAATTATTATAAAGAATTTAACGATAATAAAAAAGATAATTTCCCATTCAACTGAAGACAGAGCTTTTAATATTTATTAAAAATTGTCAATTAAATAAATTATGATCTAAATATTTTAATGGCTGTTAAGACAAATCCAGAGTAACCTTTGTTATTCATCATTGGATGAGTTCTTAGAGGTAAAACTTGATATTCTCTTGAAATTGTTTCATGAATTCTAATATCAAGTGTTAGTTTGTTTTCGACAAGACACTTTTCGAGTTCTAAGAGAACATCGATTTCTTTAGCAAAAACTATGAGAGTTCCTGAATATTTTAAATAAGTCAAAAGCTGTAGGACGATTATTACAAGATTAGTTTCATTTTTTAGACAGATTACTAAACTTTAAATTTATAAAAAAAATATTCTTACTTTTGGAAAGTATTCATTAATTGCCTTGATAGTAGAGAGTAGTAAGCTGAGTTTTTATTTGTTAGATGATCAAAATCCAAATAGGAGATGGCATTTTTTTCCTTTACTGTAAGATTAAAAATACATAAATTCTTGTTATTTATTCTTGGATTGAATATTGCAACCACATTACCTTTTGTTGAACATCTGTTAGCAAATGCACTTGTTAAAATATTTTCTGTATCTTCATATATGAGGGTCTTTGATTTATTTATAAAGTTAGAATGAACTAGTATCGTCGAGATCGAATCGAATCGCAACCAACTTTTAAAAAAAAGCATTAAAATAAATTTTTACTTTATTTTTTTAACCTCGAATAAAAAGAAGGTTTCCATAATATTAAACAGATTTATAGGTGCTAACCAGATTCTATATTTATAAATCTTTGCTTTTTTCTTGATAATCTTAGATTGAGAAAAAATAGATCTCTTCGCCATTGATGAATTATTTTCTAAGATTATTTTTATACATTCATCCCCTGTAAATCCTTGTTCTTTCAATTCTTTGATTTCTTCGCTGGTCAATTTTTGTGAAATTTCCTCAGAGTAGATTTCTTTGTTCGTGTTTTTCACAATTTTTTCATTTTCATAGTCTATTTCTTCATCTTCAACTATTAGAATGATTATATAAGCACAGTACATAGATTTTCATCAAAAAATTCTTTGTGAGAAATTTCCTTATATTCCTTTTCTTCCACATCCCAAAATGTATTCAAATTCTTGCCTTCAAAAAAGCTAACATTTATGTCTTTTTTCCCTAACTTCGCCTTTTTCATATTTACAACAACAAATCTTCTGTGCTCCTTATTATCAATCAGAAGAAAATATTTATCTTTAATAATAGTTTGATCTTGAACAGAAGAGTTTTCCATGTATGATAAAATTTAAATATTAATTTAATATAGTATTAATTAAAATGAATGAATTCGAAATGTTTTTTGAAAATTCTAATTCAATGACAAGAGACTTGAATAAAAATTTAAAGTCTGTAAAAGATTCTGATGAAAATTATAAAAGTATTTAGAAAAATTACTTATCGTTGTTTTATAATAAATTAGATCATAAAAAGAAGATTTCGAAATTGATGAAAAATTTTGTTGAATCTATTAAACAAAAAAATTGTATTTAATTTTTTAATCATTTGACTCAGACAATCCACAAATTCTTCAGCAACTTAATAAAGAAATCGAAAAATGTGAAGCTTCTTCAGAGAGTGTCATGGATATTGCAAATGAGTCATATTTTGCAATCGATAAGGTTTTGAAAAAATTAAATCAACTCATTCAAAATCTCGAACAGAACTTAACTAACACTAAACTCTCTGATTTTACTTATCAAAATTCCCTTTTGGATAAAAATTTCAATGATTTATTAAATTTGGAAAATTTTTTAAATAGTAAAATTATTCCTCATCTTATATAAGATAAAAAGAAATCAAGAAGTAAGAAAAACAGAAGCACTATGAAAAATTTGAATCTTAATTTCAATATATCCAATGAGAATTTAAAAAAGAGTAAGTATTCAAATAATATTTTATAGAAAAAGGGAAGAAATCGAATAATGAAATTGAAAAATTCGTAATTAAAGATTCAAAAATAAAAAATGATAATAATAATAATAAGAATGTAAATTATTCAAATCTTGAAGATATAACATACAAAGAAATAGATGGAAAATTAGATCCAAATGAACCCATTTATTGTTTTTGTAATTATATCTCCTACGGAGACATGGTAAAATGTGATAATCCTAAGGTATGATTGGTAATTTATTAATCCATAGTGTAAAAGAGAGTGGTTTCATTTTCATTGTGTTGGATTAAAAAATTTGCCTAAAGGAAAATGGTTCTGCACTACAAAGTGTGCAGAAAGCTTCAAATTAAAAAAATCAAGCAGGAAATAGAAGGAAATTAAGTATACATATAAGTTGAAATAAAATTAAAGATATATACAAATTAATAAATATATTAATAAGATTTTTTAATTTATTTATGCAGTGTAAATTTATTTCTTATTTATTTCTTTTTGAATTGGGGATTGGGGATTGGGGATTGGGGATTGGGGGATTGGCCAATCCCCAATCCCCAATCCCCAATCCCCAATCCCCA
>Ga0169931_10009607_pt1 | contig 13924 bp, 10 predicted proteins | sample Kivu_15m_20L_FD_129675 | JGI IMG/M metagenome (GOLD analysis project Ga0169931, IMG submission 129675) | Freshwater microbial communities from Lake Kivu, Western Province, Rwanda to study Microbial Dark Matter (Phase II) - Kivu_15m_20L... | ecosystem: Environmental > Aquatic > Freshwater > Lake...
AGCTACTTACTATAATCTAGAAAAGCAGAGTCCTCGTCTGATTCTATTAAAGTAATAAAAAAATTTCGAAAATGAATTTTCACTCTTAAGTCTTTGCCTTTTTATTTTATTTATTAATTTATTTTAAATCAAATATTATATTAGAATTATTGAATTTATTTATATTTTGTATCTAAAAATAAATAAAAGAATTTCTTAGAGGAAATCCTTGATTTAATATAAAGAAAAAAATAACCTTCTTTCTGAAATTTATTAGTATTTAATATATTAAAATTTTATTTAAAATTTTGATTAATAAGTTAAAAAAAATGAATGGTGCTCTTTTTAAACATGTGTTCACTTTTTTATCAAACTATAAAAAACAAATAAATATTTTTGCCATAAGCACTATAGTAATTTTTTCAATCTTATTTTTAATGTTGATAATAAGCGCATTTAAAAACGATAATGACAAATTAAATAAAAACGATAATAATCAATTTTACAAAAAGCTTACTGAAGGAGGCGACTTGAAAATCTATTTTATTGAATCATTTTCAAAAATCTTTTGTGCTATTTCACTTTCCGCACTTTGGAGTTATAGAAAATTATTAAAAATAGGGTCGTTGTAAAAATTACACGATTGTTATTTTGGTATTGAAATATGTGTGTTCTTGTACTTAATTATTTACATAAAAGTTTAATTCTTTAACTCAATATTACAAACAATTTAATCAAATATATTTTAAACAATTCTATTATACATAAACAGGACAATTATATTTTTATTGTGCTTTAAAAATACTATCGATTTAGCTATATTAGAAAGGAAATTACTGTTTCTATATTAAAGTATTTCTTGATTCTATTTCTATTGGCTATTTACAGTTCTAGGTACACATAGTTCTCTTTTATAAGGCCAACAATATTTATTGTGATCGAAATAAAACACAGATCTTCCATTCAATGGTTGCGTTTCTCTATTATTAAAAACATTTCTTTCAGAAATTAATAAAGATTCACCCAAAATATTTTTTCTTGATTGAGGTTTTTCATGCAATGCCTCCTTCATTAACTGTATGAATATAACCCCAATAGGAATAGGATCTGCAGCAACGTAATGTATAGTTCTCTCTGTACATGGAGGAAAGGTTAATGATCCTTGATATGTATAAAATGAAAAAGGTTTCATAACAGGGCTGAAGAAGGGATCGTCACTTCTGTATTGCACTTTAGGAATAAAAATATCATATTCTAGACTGATTATTCTGTTTAAATTGTAAGGCAGTGAATAGAAATTAATATCGTCCAATAATTTATTATATACACCAGGCGATTTTTCAAATAGAAAACTTAAAACAACCTGTTTAGCTATATCGCCTTTAGTACGTCCATAATGCAAAACTTGCATTTCCATATCATATCTTTTTCCTTCGATAGTGTGCTCTGAAGGAACATGGAAAAGGATCTCTTCAGCGATATATACAGCTCCATCGATTGTTGTAATTTTTCCTAAATCATGGTGAAGTATTCTTATTGCGTTATTGAAGTATCTAATTTTGATATTTTCGCCCTCATCTGAAGAATTATCAAAAATTGTTTTATCGAATTTCATGTCGTGATCTATTCGATTATAGTCAAAAGAAGGTCTGACTGAAGAATCTATAGCTGAGGATTTTGATGGCAAGTCAATAGGCGATTGAAATTTTCCCTTAGAGCATATGCATTCCCAGTCTTTTCCATTTTTTAAATAATTCCAATTTTCATTACAATTTCTAGCTGCTATTGGTAATAAAATAATTGGTTGAAGTAATTTTTTCTGAGGAACTGTGGGTAATTTATTATTTAAAATATCTTCCTTCTTAACGGGACATTCGAACAAATTTTCTTCATTCAAATTCTTTTTGATCTTGCAATAAAATTTATTTATTGTATCTCTACTGTTGGCACAAACCGACCATTGAATATTGAAATTATCTTTTATGCTCATGCACAAAGGATTGTATTTGCTAACTTTGCTATATTCCAATGATCCAATAACATTGAGATCAGTCTTCGTCCTAGCATAGAATAATTCTTTATCAACTATTCTAAACCAGAAATATTCTTCACACTTTGGAAAATTATCATCGCTTATCTTATTTTTATCGTAGGCCTCATTTATTCTAAATTCTTCAGAATTTAACCTTACTCTGAGATTTTTATTTTTAGTTGAGATATTAGGGATGTTGAAATATTTGAAAAATTCAGGAGAACTGATTTTAAGCCAATCTTCAATAATATTATTGATTTCAGAAGTTTTAGTTTTTCCTCTTCGATCATGTTGAGAAATTTCGTTTTTCTTTGCTTCTTTAAAGGAATTATTACTAGAATTTGAAATATTGAAACTAAAATTCTCTTTAAATTTAAATGAATTAGAATTTTTTGTATTTTTCATAATCTCAGAAATATCATTAAGATTATCGCCAGTATTAGAATTTATAAATAAATTATCATTTTCCTCATTTTTATTTTTTTGTTCAACACCATTCATGAATTCATTCTTGAGTGTAACTATTTCATTATTTATTTGAGTATCCAACAATTCGTTTAGAAAATCAACCATTTTTCTAGATTTATTCATTTCTAAACCTTCAAAACTAACAAAAAACATAGAAATACTCAAAATAAAAATAAATTTAACCCTTTTTTTGAACAAATTTTTAATATTCTTCATTTTAATTAAATTATTGATTGTATAAAATTTTAAATTTTTTCCTTAAATTAATGAAAACCGACTACGATCCTTTATACAAATGGAAATATATAAATTTAGGAGATGGATCTGAGAAAGAAAATATAAGAAAAATAAAAGCCAAAAACAATTCATCAATGAAAGAAATGCATGAATCTTTCTATAAGAATTATAAATCTAATTCAAAAGATAGTAGATTAAACACTACAAATTCAGTTTTTGCGAATACGTTTAGAAATAATTTACAACCAATGATGACAACTTCTGCCTTTTTTTCAAATTCGAATTTTTTCACAAACACGAGCACAACTTTTAAACACCCTGGGGAACATAAAATAAAAACATCTAATTCTCATAATTTTATGAACACCACTTCAACTGATTTCAATCTTCATATAATTTCCCCAAACATGACCATCCGGGATCCCAATAGAACTATAAAAAGTAATTCGTTTACAAATAGTTTTTTATCTCATTTCAATACCACCAAGAATTTAGAATTGAAAGATGTTGAACCTCTTTCGAAATTATATTACATGAACGAAGGAGAAAAGGTACTAAATAAACTATCTGCCCCAGGAAATTTTTCTAAGGAAGATGAACAATTCATTTTGAAAAAATTTAATATTATGACTGATCAAGAGGAACGGGAAATAAATCAGATTAGAAATACTTTTAGAAATAAGAATAATTCCAAGGATGAAAAGGCTATTCTTAAGCTTAGCAAACATGATGCGAGATGTGTTGAGTATTTCTATGATGATCCTATAACTTCGAAGATAAAATTAAAATTGAATAATGAGATATTTTCTAATATGATGGCAGTCAGGACATATCAACAAAATGAAAAATACGAGAAAATTCAAAATGAAAACTTTTTAAATTATATGAAAATTGCCCATATGCCCAAAATTAAAGAAATCAACACAGAAAAACATAATCCTAATTCAAACAATCCTTTTAAAAAGAGCAGTAAAACCCATTTTAATAAATATAAAGAATCGATGAGCCCAGTCAAACAAGATTTTAAAAATAAGGAAGAGGATGTTGAGTTGTTGAATCTTAACAAAGGGAAAAAATTTTGGGATAAATCAGATAAAATTAAAAAGGATCAGACTATTTCGAGAGAACACCTTCTACTAAATGTCAATTTAAATTGTTTTAATTTGGATGTCAAATACAAGCCTAATTCAAGATCACTTTTCTCCTTAAACTTAATTCGAGATAAATTAGTAATTTTCGGAGGAATTAATTCATGCAGATTAAACGACATATGGATATGTGACATAGAGAACAAATTTAAATGGGAAAAAATCAATATTGATGAAAAAAATTCACCAGTTCCTAGAAATGGGCACACATCTATCGTTTACAAAAACGAAATTTATATTTATGGAGGGTCTACTCCTGTAAATTACTTTCACACTCCGGAAGAACTTGTAATTTTTAATTTATCTATGGGTACTTTTTACACCCCGGGATGTATGAATAAAACTGAAATACAATGGAGAAGAAATCACGTCGCATTAACAGTTGGCAATTTTATGTTTATAAATGGTGGAATAGCCAATGACGAAAAATTTTTGTCAGATAGTATCATATTTGAATTTTCCTCACGTAGGTGGCACGTAGTAGAAATCAAGGGTAATAAGCCCCCTGGACTAGCATATCACAGTATCGAACTTGTGGTAGGGTTTGACACTAAAAAACATTCTAACTTTAATATCTATCATCTTCCTGATCTACCCAATAACACTGCAAAGATTACAAAAATTAAGAGACAAGGAATTTATTTATTTGGAGGAATGGATGAAAATAGAAATTACACTAACGATATAAGAATACTTAAATTAGGAAGAAAGCCTACTAAATGGTTGTTTCCAAAAACACATGGAATCCCACCCCTAGGTAGAATGAATGCTTCAATGAACTTGTATAGTGAATTAAACTTTCTAGTAATTCATGGAGGGAGGAATGACAAAGAGCGCATTTCAATTTTTAATGACATATTTCTATTGGATTTAGAAAAGTTAAATTGGATAAAAGTAGAAAAATGTTCCACTGCTCCAATAAAAAGAACTGAGCATCGTTCATTCATTTACGAAGATAAATTATTAATTCTAGGTGGAAATGATTTAACTAATTTAGTTAAATTCGATTTCTACGTTATCTCATTAGATTTATACTCTAGTAAAAGAATGTCCATGAATATAAATATCAGGACAAAAGAACGCTTATCGATTCCTGATATTAAAAAAGAAGTAAAACGTAAACTAAATTAATATTAAATTACTTAAAAATAGCTGAGGGGCAATTTAGTTTCAATAATAGGATTCAAATAGTAAAAAAGGGAGAAAACAATGACACAAATCAAGAAAAACCAACTTTAACAGAAACAAATTCATTAAATACCAATGAACCTAGAAGAATCAGGCTAGTTGACTTCAAAAATGATTAAGTACTTGCTATTTTAATCTATAAATTCTACTTTTATAATGAAGAAATTGATGAAGTTATATGAATTAGTCTTACATTATTTATCATTCAATTTTTTACATATATAATTTACTAAATAATTTTTTAATTAGAAATTTAAAAAAATAAAATGACATATGTATCTATTCTACTACCAGCGTACATGATTTTAGAAACAGAAATCAATGATATAGTATAAAAAGTTTATAATTATCAATTATTTTTTCTCTCTCACATAGAAAAATATTTGCTCATTCCAATTTCAAAAAAAAAAAGAGGAATTTGATTTAAAACAAATAGATAATAATGAATATGCGATAAAATTTAAAGATTCAGGATTATCGCTTCAAAAAATTGAAGATTTTATTTACCAAAGAGATTGTTTAAAGTCGTTAGTAGAGAAAACTTTCGAGTCTTTGCAAAGTATGACTGATAAATTGAAAACAATGGATAATGAAATAAAAAATTTTAATGAGATGTAAAAGACAAATTTATATTCTTGAAAAAAGTAGGATGGATGTTGATGGTGAGCGAATTTATAATTTAGAAGACCATCAAAAGTTGAAAGAGATTTTAACCTTACAATTTGAAACTTCAGAAAATTTTAAAATAAATACAGAAAAAACTCTGAATCGTATTAAAGAAGATTTCCAGCAGATGGTCTTAGTAAGAATGGTGTTAATATTTTTATATATAAAGGAATTAGAGGCTTTGAGAAAACAATCAACTAAACATAAGGGATTTAAAAGTATGGAGATTCAAAATTTGCAGGATGCTTCAGGTAAATCTATAACAACTAAAAAATCGTATGCATCTAAAAATTCGATTAAAAGTTTCAAAAATAATACAAATATTAATATTAATAATACCAACAACAATAACACAACTCCTTCGAATAATTCATCAAAAACAAGCACAGCCAAGACTGTACCGAAACTAAAATTATCAAAGTGAATTAGTGAATAGGGAACATAATTAATTCAAGTAACTCTTTTTCATATAAATAAACAAAATATATTTTTATTATTTGTAATAATTAAATTCAATATAAAGTTATTTGAATTAAATTTAATATTCATCCTCTTCTATTTTGGAACACAACATCCCTATCATATCTTAGTGGTTTGTATTCATTTCCATCATAAAACAGCGATATAACTAATCTATCAAGTGAAGCATAGTTTATTATCAAGGTATAGAAGAAACTAATTATAAAAGAAAAAACTGCCTCCCTTGCCTCATGATAAACCCAGACTGTCCATACGATCACATAGAGATTATGATACAAAAAAAATTTGCAGAATTTGATGACCACCTCCATTGGTTTCTTTTTGATGTTAACCCTGACATAGGCTTCACAGAAGTTTATCAGATTGCATAGCATAGATCCAGCAAAAAGGGTAGCTAGGACATGTCCAGATAAACGAAATTCGTGTTCGTACCAAAGTGGAATGTAAAGCTGAAAATAAACAATGTAGAACAATATCATCAATACAAAATTTGTTATTATGTAGGCTCCTCTGTTTTTATAAAGGTATCTGTTAATATTATTATCCATTCGAGAGTGAATTATAGGATCTGTATATAAAATTATCATCCAGATAAAAAGAGAAATGTTCAAGATAATTGGAAAACTAAGATTGTAGTCTCTTAAAATTGGGATTCCAGTCAGAAACGAATTTTTTCCTATTGATTTTGGATCAATACTATACACTAGTTTTAATATACTTCCTAATATGATCACAATAGCCATTCTTAGACAATACTCGTAGAATCTGTCCAAGTTGTATTTGACTGATTTAAGTTCAATTGTTTTTTCACTTTTTTTCAGCGGAGTGTACATTTATATTTAAATTTTTATATATTCATTTAATATTTGATTTTATTTAAATTCACTTAATATAAAAATATTTTAATTTTTTATTTAATTAAAATTGAAACAAATTCGTATAAATATGCGAATCACTAGTGGAGGAAATAAATTAAAAAAGGCTTCTAAATTATTGGAAGGTGAAGTAAAAAGAAAAGTATATAAAATTTTAATAAAAGTGTAAAGGAAGAAGAATTAAAAAGGATAAGAGAAATGTTATTACATAAATCTGGTAAAGAAGAAAATGAACTTAATGACGTTCTTAATAAAAATAATAAAAAGAGTGGGAAGCTTACTCCGATGTTGCTGAACAAAGACAGGAGTAAATTATCTTCAAGACAAAACGAATATGATTCAAGTAATGTAAAAATTAAACAAAATGAATCAAAACCCTCTCATAAAATATCTCAAAAAGAAAAAACTTCCTCTGTTTCTGAAAATACTTCAACACTCCCAAAGTCAGAAAATAAAAAAGAAGAAAATTCTCTTTTGGATGACCCAAAATTTCGTAGGAGTTTTATCAAAAAGGAAAAAATAGAAATCGACTGCAGTTCTAGTATGAATAATTCAGTAATGTCTAAGTCGATGATTAATTTTGATGATGACTATGCAGAACTTGAGTCAAAGCAGACAGAAGAAAAATTTAATCAAATGGTCAGAGATCAATTATTCTCTGAGTATTTTGAAGTAAATGAATTTTTAGAATCATTGAATCTTATAAAGTATAACGAAACTTTTATAAAAAATGGAATAGTAACATTAGATAAAATATACAATGGTAATTTCAAAAAATTATAACATATATAGAATTAAATGAAGAAAAATTGAAGGAAATCAAAATTCCTTATGGCCATCGTGTCAAAATTATGAAAAAAATCAAAAACTCATTTCTATCAAACACAACCCAGACCGAGAACAAAACAAATAAAAATAATTTTTCAGAGACATCACAAGAACATGAAGTGAATGACATCTATCACGAAATAGAGGCTGGGAATAACCCTAACAGAAATGAGTTAGAAGAATTGGAATATAATGAAAAAGAGCAAAGAAGACTCTTTCAATTAGCTGTTGAGGAGTTTAGGAGAGGTAATTCAGAGATGATAAGACCAGAAGAAACTGCAGAAAATAAACATACAGGACAGAAAGCTTCAAATATTAATTACAAGTTAAATTCGAATAATACAACCTTTATCGACAATCAAAACATTGCTGGTACTTCCAGAAATACAACCTCCTTTCTTTATAATATTGGCGAAAATAATTTTGACTTTAATAATATTCACCTCTTTGAAAATAATGGTAATGATGTCCAAGTTGACAATAACCAAGACGTCAATATTAAAAATTTTCTTCCTATTTTGAAATCCAAAACTTTGTGCTGGTCATGTTACAAAATAATCTTATCAGAATCTGCTTTGTTCTACACATTTGAACAAAAGAATGAAGACAAAAATATCATAAGAAAAGATATTAATTGTCAAGATGAGAATAAAATATTCTGCAGTAAAATTTGCTTGGACAAATACAAAGAAGAATTAATTGTAAGATTTATTATTAAAAATTTTTATCGCAGATAAATTGTGATGATAAAGATTGCAAGAAATTATTACCAAAGACTAAAAGTCTTTTTTATAGATCGTTTAAATTTTGCAGTGAAAGTTGTTTATTGAAAAACAAAACAGTAGAAAATAATTATGAAAGACAATTAAGTTCAACTGTTACTGATACTCCTAAAATTATTTCAAATAAAATTGAAACATATCAAGCCAAAGAAAAAATCTACACAGAACTAAATGAGATTAAAAATGATTTAGATTTAATCCAATATGATCCTATGTGTGATTTTTAATATTTTGATTTTGTTTTTATTAAATTAGTTTGTTCTTAAATAGTTTTATTAATTCTTATATTAAATTATAATATTACCATTTTTTAATAATTAAAAATGTTCAGCCCGAATGCAAAACAGAATACTCGACTATTAGACAGTGCTTTCATAGCCGGCGTTAGTCAAGAAAATATACACAAATACCTTATCAGCTCTGACTCAGATACTCTCGTACCAGAATGTCTGTTAACTTTTACAAATACTGAAGACAGCAACTTCTCAGCCGTTCTCGATGTAAAATTTTTAATTTCTGAATATTTAGTTTGCCTATCCGACTGGTATCCATATTCGTTATTCCGAGGAAACTCCTAAATTTTTTTCATTAACTTTAACCAATGAAAAAGGATTCAGATCTTATATTTATATTTTAAAAATCTGGCAGAAAATAGAATTCACAGACAAAAATTCATTACAAAACTGCATAAACAAAATCGAAATAGGATCAAACATTTTAAATAAAGAAGGGAATAGTAATAGCAGCCCGATCTATGAAAGTATTACAACAAATGAAACTAATTATATCTTTCTACCTGTTGTTGTTTGTTTATCTTCAAGTTTATTCCATACAGACAATTTTAAAGAAATTTTACACGAATTCGTAAAAATTATGACTTATCAAAATAAGAAGTGGAGCCATCAACATTATTACTCGAGTAATCTAGAAAAATATAGATACTGTGAAATGATCAATTATTTCAATTTCTTAGGAAATATAATTATTCCACCGAATAACACTAATCTGAAGTTAAACTTTCGGTTTTCTCAGATTAATTTTTATTTTGCATCTCAATATGAGGTCCCTTCAGATGGGAGAAATTCTTGTATACAAATTCTATTCGAATGTTTAGAAATTTCTATTATAATTAAACTATGGTGTAGTATATTAACAGAGAAGCACATAATAATAATGGCTAATCAAAATTTTTTATTATTTTCTATATGCGAAGCCTTGATGCGGTTGATATTTCCACTTAAATGGCTGCATACTTACATCCCTTTACTTCCAGATTCTCAAATTGAGTATTTGGAGGCTCCCACGCCCTATATAATGGGGATCCTATCTAGCGCTATGAGTTTTGAAACTCTCAAAGAAAACTTTCCTGACCATGTGATATGCAACGTAGACACTTCAGAAATCCATGCAGAAAATGTTGTGAAACTACCGCAGGTTGAAGAAACGAAGTTGAGAAAGAAACTCCAATTTGTCAAAAATCCAGAAATATTTGATATAGAAGAAATCATTACAGAACCGCATAATAAAATTATGATAGAGGATGTTATGCCTGACAGATCATTTAGTGATAATGTTCAACAAATTTTTTTCAGAATTTTCAAAAATGCTTTAAAGGGCTTTAAATTAAAATATATGATTGACAGTGTATTTTATCAAGAAGATTTCTTAAATGATTTGGCAATTCATTCAGAGGAACATAGAAATTTTTGGGATAAGATAATAAAAACTTTTGCTTTTGAATATTTTATTTTATCAAATCAATACTTGGAGGATTCTAACACAAAAATTTTCAAAAATATAACTAAGAGAAAAGAAGACAAGACTGTACAGGATGACATCTATTGTTATAATATAAGTATTACCATATCAGATGATAACATAGAAAATTTTTTCAAAGAGATTACTTCAAATAGTAGAGAAAATTACGACAGAGACATTCAAAACTATCAAAAATTTGTAAAGGATATAAAAAATCCCTCCAATATATGTACAGCTAAAGAGGTACCCGAAATAGGAAATCAATACTATCAAAAAACAGAGGAATTAGAGGAAGCCACAGAGAATCAAGTAAATTACAGAAGAAAAATGACAACTACTACACCCATAAAATGGAATAACCAAAATCTAAATACTCTCTTTCATAATAGTTTGAATAGCTCCCCTAGTCTAAATGAAAAATCTAATCGTAAAAATACAGTAAAATTCGATCCAGATATTTATTTGATACAATCAAAAACAAATTTATTGAATTGTAAGTTTATGGACGGTTCTATAAAATGTCAAAAAGAGAGCGATGAGTTTTCTTTTTACAAATCCAAAGTTTCAAAAAAGAGTGGGCAAGGATTCCTTCATTATGTTAAGAATATATATGTCGTCATAAAAGATTATTCTGGGACAAATAATTTCTTTGATTTAGGGATGAGGAGCGAATTTAAAAAAGTTCTTTTAGAGAAATTAAATAAAAAGCCATCAATCTCTGATAATCTAGCTAAAATAGATGAATCAGTTGATGAATTAGACGAGAATGAATTTAATCTTGAATTAAACAGTGCCACTAGTTCAACAAAAGAATTTAATAGTTTACTCAGCACAGCGGCTGACAAATTCAACATTAAATCTTCTTTCAATCCACACAATTCAGATAATTCTGGTAAGAACAAATGGGTGGATTTATCTAAGGTCAACAAAAATGAGATATTAGAGCTTGATCCGATTGATTGTAATCAAAATCACCTAACATTCGCATTTTTACTCGAAGAATTTGTGATGGAAGCAGGTGATAAAGAAAATTATCATAATTTAATATTATGTCATTATGAAGAGGCTTATAAACTGATTAAAAAAGAATTTCCTAGCGTTAGATTTTATCAGTTTATAGACAAATTAGATTCAGACATTTTATGTAATCTACGAGCTTCGTTATATAAGAAATATCCTGACAGAAAAAGGAAGAGAATATTTTCTGACTCAGATTGCAAAGAATCCGATTCCATCAGAAGTTCAAGAAATTCAAGGAACTCATATATCCCTGTAACCACTATAAAAACACATAGACTCTTAAGAATTCTTAACGTTAAATTTGAAAAAATAAAAAGGAAGCACAAGAAAATCCAAAGTATGGCACTAGATAAAATAGATGTAAGAAATTTTGATACTAAGGAAATCGAAAGAGGAATGGAAAGATCAAACACACAATCAACAATAGACATAAAAAATATAAATCGTATTCATAACTTAGCGAAGGATAATGCCAACCAATTGGCTTCTGAGAACTCTGAAACTCCAATTAATATTCATAACTCTCCAAATCTCAAAATCGAAAATTTAAATCTGAATTCTATTTCTGAATCTAGAACTAATACTATTGATAGTACTAGACGAGGATCAGCATTTACTGCAGTAAGTTTAAAAATAAAGGATAATATCTTAAACTCAATCAACCACAAATATAATCGAGAAACCAATTTTCCCAACACTGCTCGCAAAATTGAAAATTCTTCAAATCCGAAATCAAATCAAGGCAAGGAGAGTTTTTCAAATTTCTTGGAATCCATGAAGTCTATAGTAAGGGATGACATAAAAAAAATCTGTGTGAAAAATAAAAAAGAATTCAAAAACTCCAAAGATATCAAGGAGATTAAAAATTCAAACGATAACGATAATCAAAACATATATCGTAATTGTTTTTTTTCTAATGACTTAAAGATAGATCAAGAAAAGAATATTATGCAAGCAGAGAATACAAAAAAAATTAATGGCGAGTATTCCCCTAAGTTATATCTCAACATAAAATCTAGCGAAGGAGAACATAAAAAGACAAAAAATTCAAATATCGATTACAATAATAATCTTTGTTCTATAAATAACTCAATTATCTTAAATGAAGGCTCTAATGTAAAAACTAACACGAATGTAAACAGCAATCTACATTCTAGTTACAATTTAAATTTTATAAAAAACATAAAAAATTATTTTTTCCCTCATTGCGATGCAAATAGAATCATCGACAATATGAAAAAATGTGACACACATATAAAGACAGTTGTTTTAAATAATAACATAAAATATAGTAAAAGCATAAAAGACCCTCTTGTACTTATAGAAGAAATATGTAGAAGGATTATTTATCTATTCGAAGATAATAGCTTGAATAAATTCAACAGCGACGTGTTGAATACTAAAATCATTCAGAAAGTAATAACTTCGGATAATTTTAATTTCATAAAAGAAAACGTGGCAGAGCTTCAAAAAGTCAACATCACCAAATTCTCATCGAGAAAAGAGAAGATATGTTTTTGGTTGAACCTCTTCAATTTTTTGACGATTTTTACTATACTGTACAATTCTGAGATTCTATCGACACAATATGAATGGATAAAATTTTTAAAAAATTCAACCTTCAACGTAGGCGGTTACGATTTAAGTCTCTATGAGATACTGAACTGTATCCTCCTCGGGGATAATTTTTACGGAAACGCAGATGATTTCTTCAAATTTAACACTAACGACGTCAGAAAAAAATTGTCCATCGAAGAGAAATCTATTTTCATTTCCTTTGCAGTTGCTTTACCAACCAAGTAAGAATATATCACAAATAATCGTATTACAAATAGGAATTCTTCAAGTCTAAGGTTTTATTACCCTGACAATTTAGATGAGATTCTTAAGAAGAACTTCAGTGATTACATCAATGGAAATATCATAGTCGATATTGAGAAGAATATAGTGAATTTATCTGAGTTAATCACTTGGATTGATAAAAACTTCTTGGAGAATATAGACATATATAAGGAGTAAGATTACTTTGTAATTCAATTATATAGTTTGATTGAAACTAATCTCTATGATACTATCGTTAAATTAAATAACTTTAAAACAGTAAAAAATAAATTTTCTTGGAAAACTGACTTTACAAATGTCATTACTAAAATGGAATTACCAATTAAATTAAAGGAGTGAAACTCAAAAGAATATTATTTATTAGATTACTCTAAGAATATGAATATACCTATAAATATTGTAATAACTTTTTTATTTTATATTATAAAGATTAAATTATTTTTTACAATTAAAAAAGAAATTTAATATATTCTCAAAAATAATATAAATTTTAAAAATTATAGTTTATCCATTTAAAATATTTATTGATAAATTTATTCATAAAGTTTTCTTGAATCAAAGTATTGGGGATTGGGGATTGGGGATTGGGGATTGGGGATTGGCCCAATCCCCAATCCCCAA
>Ga0169931_10009608_pt1 | contig 13923 bp, 13 predicted proteins | sample Kivu_15m_20L_FD_129675 | JGI IMG/M metagenome (GOLD analysis project Ga0169931, IMG submission 129675) | Freshwater microbial communities from Lake Kivu, Western Province, Rwanda to study Microbial Dark Matter (Phase II) - Kivu_15m_20L... | ecosystem: Environmental > Aquatic > Freshwater > Lake...
AAGCGGATCGTGGTCGACAACCTCCTCGACGCCGAGGGCATCCGCTGGATGCTCACGGGGGCGCTCCGGAACTTCCTCGACTTCCCGCCGCTGGCGATCGTGCTGGTCGCGATGCTCGGGATCGGGGTCGCCGAGCGGACCGGGCTGTTCACGGCCCTCATCAAGCTCCTCGTCTCGGTGACGCCGTCGCGTCTCCTGGTGCCCGCGGTGGTCTTCATCGGCGTCTGCTCGAACGTCGCGTCGGACGCCGGGTACGTGGTGCTGCCGCCGCTGGCGGCGGGGATGTTCGCGATGGTGGGGCGCTCGCCGCTCGTGGCGATCGCCGCGGTCACCTTCGGCGTCGCGGGCGGCTTCAGCGCGAACCTCGTGGTCTCGAGCCTCGACCCGCTGCTCTCGAGCCTCACCGAGGGAGCCGCGCGCGCGGTCGACCCGAACGCCGTGGTGCAGCCCACGTGCAACTACTGGTTCATGCTGGCGTCGACGCCGTTCCTGACGCTCGTCGGCTGGTTCGTCACCGCGAAGGTGGTCGAGCCGCGGTTCTCGCGGGCCGAGGTCGACGCGCAGATCGCGGCTGGCGGGGTGCAGCGCGGGGCGCCGCGGCTCTCGCGCGAGGAACGCAACGGGCTGTGGGCGGCGCTCGCCGCGCTTGCGCTCGCGGGCGGCGCGTTCCTCGCGATGGCGCTCGTCCCCGGATGGCCCCTCTCGGGCCAGATGACGAGGCCCGGCACGACGAGCATGGTGCCCGCGTGGAGCGAGGCCATCGTTCCCATGATCCTCGTCCTGTTCCTGCTTCCGGGCATCGCCTTCGGGATGGCCTCGGGCGAGATCCGGTCGGACCGCTGCGTCGCGAGGCGCATGGGGGACGCGATGTCGGCGATGGGCACGTACCTCGTGCTCGCGTTCTTCGCGGGGCAGGCGATCGCGTGGTTCCGGCAGTCGAACCTCACGAGCGTCCTCGGCGTCGCCGGGGGCGAGGCGATCAAGGCGATGGGGTTCGGCGAGGCGCCCATGATCGCGGCGATCGTCGTCGTCGTGGCGGCGATCAACCTGTTCGTCTCGAGCGCGAGCGCCAAGTGGGCCTTCCTCGCGCCGATCCTGGTGCCCATGCTCGCGACCGCGGGCGTGCGGCCCGAGCTCGTGCAGTGCGCCTACCGCGTAGGTGACTCGTGCACCAACCCGGTCGCCCCGCTGAGCCCGTACCTGGTGGTGATCCTCATCGCCATCCAGCGCTACCGCAAGGACGCCGGGCTCGGCACGCTCATCGCGCTGCTCGTGCCGTACTGCGCGGCCGCGCTCGTGCTGTGGACGCTGTTCCTGGTCGCGTGGAACGGGCTTGGGATCCCGCTCGGGTTCTGACGGGCCGGTTCCGTCAGGCGTTCTCCTTGAGGATCCGCGAGAAGTACCCGCTCGTGGCGAGCGCGATGGCGCCCATGAGCGCGCTCACGATCACGAAGAGCAGGTAGTAGTCCGCCTGCCCGCCGAGGCGGAACCAGCCGTACCACGGCAGGCTCATCGTCCCTTGCTCGATCGCCTCGGTGGTCGCGGCGAGGTACCCGCCGAGGACGCCCGCGAGGAAGCTCGACAGGAACCAGATGCCCATGAGGAGCGACACGAAGCGCACGGGCGCCGCCTTCGTCACGAACGCGAGCCCGGTGGGCGACAGGCACAGCTCGCCAGCCGTGAAGAGCGCGTAGGCCGCGACGAGCCAGAACATGCTCACGCGCGCGCCTTCCACCGCGTTCTTGCCCCCGGCGACCATGAATACGTAGCCGGCCGCGAGCAGCATGAGCCCGAGGCCGATCTTGGTCGCCTGCTTGGGGTCGCGGCCGCGCGCGCCGAGCCGCGACCACAGGGATGCGAACGCCGGCGCCGCGACGATCACGAGGGCCGCGTTGATCGACTGGAACCAGCTCGTCGGGACCTCGAACCCGAGCAGCATGCGGTTCGTGTTCTCCTCGGCGAAGAGGTTCAGGCTGCTGCCGGACTGCTCGAACGCCATCCAGAAGACGGTGTTGAACGCGATGAAGACGAGGATCGCGGCGACCGGGCCGCGGTCCTTCGGTTCCTGGAGCCGCAGGAGCCACGCGACCATGAGGCCCACCGCGGCGAGGATGGCGGCCGGGATGCCCCATGCGCCGGCGTCGGTGGCCATGGCGCCGCCGACGGCCTTCGCGAGGCCGCCGAAGAACCCGCCCGAGAAGAGCAGCGCGACGAGCGCGGCGAGCACGAAGCCGCCGGCGAGGAAGAACGGTGCCGAGTTGCGGGCGCCCTCGGGGGGCAGCCCGATGCCCGCGAGGTACGTGCCGCGGTACTTCATGTAGATGCCGAGGCCGAGCAGCATCCCCACCGCCGCGCTCCCGAAGCCCCAGTGCCAGCCGACCTTCTCGCCGAGCGTCCCGCAGATGAACGCGCAGATGAACGCCCCGATGTTGATGCCCATGTAGAAGAGCGTGAACCCGCCGTCGCGGCGCGGGTCGTCCTTGCCGTAGAGCTGGCCGACCATCACGCTCACGCAGGGCTTGAAGTGGCCGGTGCCGACCACGATGAGGGCGAGCCCGCCGATGAAGAGCGATTGCCCGGCGATGCCGGCGTCCATCCGGCCGAGGCCGCTGATGGCCAGCACCACGTGCCCCGCCGCGATGAGCAGGCCGCCCACCACCATCGAGCGATGCGTCCCGATGAAGCGGTCCGCGACGAGGCCGCCGAGGATGGGAAGCAGGTAGACGAGCCCCGTGTACCAGCCGTACATCGTGTTCGCGTCCTGCTTGGTCCACGCCTGGCCCGGGTTGCCGTCGCCCGACACCGTCGCCGCCCGGATGGCCGAGAGCGGGATGTCCTCGTTGCGCGAGCCGCCGTCCTCGCCCTTGGTGACCAGGAGCAGCGTGCGCACCGGTTCACCGGACTTCGCGTTGTCGTAGACGCGCGAGACCTCGCCCTCGAGCACGCGGCCGTCGGCCAGGGTGACCTTCGCGGCGGCGGACGTCGTGAAGGTGACCTCCGAGCCGTCGCCGAGCGTGGCCTGGAAGGACCCCGCAATCAGGTACAGCACCAGGAGCGCCCGCATCCCGTAGTAGGAGAAGCGCTCCCACATCTCGACGACGAACAGCAGGTACAGGCCCTTGGGCTGCGCCAGCGAGGCGCCCGATGCGGTCGGGGAGTGCATGGCGCGGTAAGGTAGCGCCACCGTGGTCGTCCCAGCTTCGATGCCCGCCCGCCTGATCCCGCTGCGCCGCCCCGCGCAGCTGTCGGTGGTCGAGGGACGCTTCGTGCCCGAGGACGTGCCGCTCGATGCGGTCGACGCGGCGTGGGAGCGCGTGCGGGCCGCGGTGCCGCGCGCGCACGACGGGCCGATGCTGCACGTCCTCGGCACCAGCCGCAATGGGCACGGGGGCGTCACGGTGCACTGCGTCGCGTCGAGCTACCGCTTCCACGCGGTGGCGCGCGAGGGGCTCGACACCGGCATGCGGCCGATCGGCGTCAAGGCGCTCACGTTCACCCCGGGGGGGCGCATCCTCGTCGCGCGACGCTCGGCGCACACGCTCAACTACCCGGGCCGATGGGAGTTCGCGCCCGCGGGCACGCTCGAGCCGGGCGTGGCGCCGGCCGAGATGATCCTGCGCGAATTGCGCGAGGAGACCGGGTGGGCGCACGCGGCGCCGCCGGTGCCACGCGCCCTCATGTTCGACCCGGTGGCGCGCAGCTGGGAAGTGGTCTTCGCGCTCGACGCCGTGCCGCCCGCGGTGCCCGTGGAGAGCTGGGAATGCGATGCGTTGCAGGCGGTGGAGCCGCACGCGTGGCCGGGTGACCTGTCCGACGCCGCCGTGCAGATGATGCCCCTCCTGGAGGCGGAGCTCCGTGCGCGCGGGCGGTGAGCGCCCACGGCCGTCGCCCGACGGCGCGCCGCGCCTGCGGATGGCGGACGTGCTCGCCCACGGCGCGCGCGACGTGGTGGTGCGAAAGCCCGCGGGGCTCTCGAGCGAGGCGCCCGGCGGCGGGGCGCGGGCCGGGGGGCACCGAGCGTCCGGCCCGCCGACGCTCCTCGAGCAGGTGCGCGAGCTGCTCGGCTGGCCCGACGCGCAGCTGCCGCACCGTCTCGACCGCGTGACCCGCGGCTTCGTCGTGGTGGCGCGCGACCGCGAGGCCGTGGCCATGCACAACGAACGCATCCGCGCGGGCGCGTGGGCCAAGCGTTACCTCGCCCGCGTGCGGCCGGCGGCGGGCGGGGCGGTGCGCGACGTGGCCGCGCTCGTCGGCGAGCACCGGGCCTACCTGAGGCGCGAGGGCGCCGTGGCGCGCGTCGTGCGGTCGGGCGGCGACCCGTCGCGGCTCACGGTGGAGGCCGCGGCGCTGGCCCCGGGGCGGGCGGGCGAGTGGCACGTGCGCGTCCTCCTCGGGACGGGCCGGTACCACCAGGTGCGCGCGATGCTCGCGAACCTCGGGGCTCCGCTCGTCGGCGACTTCGACTACGGCGGCGCGCCCGGGCCCATGTGGCTCGAGCACGCGTGGCTCTCGTTCCCCTCGATCGAGGACGACGCGGTGCGGACGTTCTTCGAGCCTCAGGACCCGGGCCGCGAGCCGGTCGATCCGGCCGTCCTCGCGGGGCTCTCGCGCGACACCCACTGAACGCGGCCGAGCCGGTTCGTCACGAACTGGCTGGCCGCGCGGCGCGTCGCGCGCGCGTTCTCGGCGTTCTTGCGCGCACCAAGCGCGCCGGTCATCTCGGCCGGGCTCAGGAGGTCGACGAACCCGGGCGTCTTGTCGATGAGCGAGAGGCTCGAACCGGTGATCTCGATGCCGAGCTCCTCGTCGGCGTCGGTTCCGCCGTCGATCCAGCCGAATCCGCCGCCGGCGTAGACGCCCACCTCGCCCTCGCTGACCACGACGAAGCGGAGCGTGAGGTTGGTGGAGCTCGCCTCGATGGGCGTGCGGCCGGGCCGCGGCCTCCAGAGCACCTCGATGTGGAGGAACCGCCCGTTGCGCGCGGTGCCGCGTGCGAGGTCCTCGTAGGGGATGTCGCTGAAGACGACGGTGGTCTGCGCGGGCTCGATCGCGAAGGTGCCGCCGGGGAACTCGCTGGCGAGCCGCGCCGCGGTGTCGCCCGCGCCCACGGCGTCCACGCGGCCTCCCATGTCGATTCCGCAGCCGGGCACCAAGGCCAGGGCCGCGGACGCGACCGCGGCAAGGCACCGCGCGGCCGTGGTTCCCCGCACGGACGCCATCACCGCGCGTCCCGCGACAGGTCGCCTTCCGCGGCCGCGCGGTCGGGTCGCACGCTGCGCGCCGCGGGCGAGTCGATTCCGAGGATCGAGAACGGGTCGCGCTCGGCGATCGCGCGGAGCGCCACGCGCGGGATCGACGGAAGCTGCGTGCCGTGCGCGAAGGTGTTCACCGAGTACAGGTTCTCGATCGCCTTCGCGGGCTGCTCGTAGGGGAAGCCGCTGCCGAAGAACAGGCGGTCCATCACCCCGAGCGACTGCGCGCTCAGGAGCGCGTTGTAGAGCTGCCACGGGCGCCCCGACACGCCGCTGATCTCCGCGTGCACGTTCGAATGCTTCATGAGCATCGCCAGGCACTCGTCGATCCACGGCCAGCCGAGCTCGCCGATGACGATCCGCATCTTGGGGAACGACCGGGCCACCTCGTCGAGGCCCGTCGGGCGGTCGAACTCGAGCGACCCGCTCGGGACCAGCGGCCCCGGTCGCGACACGAAGAGCGGGAGCCCCAGTTCCTCGATGCGGGCGTAGAGGCGCATGGCGTCCGAGTGCGCGGGGTGGAAGCCCTGAGCGCTCGGCGAGATCGAGACGCCGACGAGGCCCAGCTCCATCGCCCGGTCGAGCTGCGCGCGCGCGTCCGGGACCATCGGGTCGATGCCGGCGATGCCCGCGAGGCGGCCCGGGTTGGACCGCACCACCTCGGCGACGAACTCGTTGGGGATGCCCGCGTCCAGAAGGCGCGAACGGAAGCCGTGGACCAGCGAGGCCGCGACCGGCGCGGAGGCGCGCTCGTGCGCGGCGGCGGTGGACTCGAGGCGGCCGCCCCGCAGCGCCACGGTGCGGCGAAGGGCCGCGGCGATCTCACGGCCGAGCTGCTCGGGCGAGTTGAACACGCGGGTTGCGCAGTCGACGATCATGGGGGAACTTCCTTCCTGGCCTCAGGCCGCGGGCCTGCGCCGTCCTGGCGCTCGTGGCCGGTCGGATTCAGAGTGTAGCGGCCTGTGCAGGGCGTTCCGCGCGGTGGATCACGCAGACCCCCATGGTCCGGGGCGAGGTGGTGCAGGCCGCGAACCCGGCGCGCCCGAGCATCGCCCGGAACTCCGCCGGCTGCGCGAAGGTGCTCACCGAGCGCGGCAGGTAGCGGTAGGCGCCCGAGCGGTCGCGCGCGACCAGGGTCGCCGTGAGCGGCATGATCCGCTTGGTGTAGAGGTCGCTCGCCCAGCGCACGACCGGGTTCGTGGGGTCGGCGAACTCGAGCACGACCAGCCGGCCGCCCGGCGCGAGCACGCGGAAGAACTCGGCGATGGCGCGCCCGGGCTGCGCGACGTTGCGGATCCCGAAGGCGATCGACACGACGTCGAAGCTCGCGTCGGCGAACGGCAGCGCCATGGCGTCGCCCTGCAGGTAGCTCACCTGCGCGCGACGCCCCGCGCGCGGGCCGGCCTGCGCGGCCTTGTGGCGCGCGACGTCGAGCATCTGCGGGGTGAAGTCGAGGCCCGTGACCGCGGCCGCGCCGGCGTCCGCGAACGCCTCGGACAGGTCGCCCGTGCCGCACGCGACGTCGAGCACGCGCGTCGAGGCGTCGATGCCCGCGGCCCGCACGGCCGCGCGCCGCCACTGCTGGTCCTGGAAGAAGGAGTGCAGGCGGTTGTTCAGGTCGTAGCTGCTGGCGATCGCGGCGAACATGGCCTGCACCTTGCGTGCCTTCTCGGCATCGGAATGCGGGTCGCGCCCGAGCGCCTCGGCGGTCCAGACGGGTTCGGTGGAGGCCATGGCGTCGATCCTAGGGCGGTTCTCGGGACGCTGGCACGCTCCCAAGTTGGCAATAACGGCCTCAAGGTGTCCGAGAACGGCCCGCATTCGATGGTCATGGCGAACGGGCCGGCGGATGCCCGATGCCACTCTCGCGCCGCGTGGTGCGGTGCGAACGAAAGGCAACGACATGAACCTCGAATCGACCGTCGAACAGCTCTTCCACCTCCTCGTCTCGGGTGACCGCCGTCGCGTGCACGCGTTCGTCTGCGCCCTCGGCGAGCGCGGCATCCCCGCGGAGCGGCTGGCGAACGACGTCTACTGGCCCGTGCACGAGATGCTGGTGAAGCTCTTCAAGCACGCCCAGATCTCGCGGCTCTCCTACAACTACGCCACGCGCACGCTGCGCCAGGTGGCCCACCAGGCCGCCGCCGGGTACGTCCGAAGCGAAGCGACGCGCGGTCGCGTGCTCATGATGTGCGGGCCGACCGAGGGCGAGGAGCTCGGCGCGCAGCTGGCGGTCGACCTGCTCGAGGCCGCGGGCTACGAGGTCTTCTTCGGCGGCGCCGGCGTCGCCAACGACGAGGTGCTCGCCGAGCTCACCGAGACGAAGCCCCACACGCTCGTCATGTGGGCCTCGGCCGCGTCCGACGCCCCGGCCATCCGCGCCCTGATCGACACCATCCGCGAGATCGGCGGCCACCCGGGCCTGCGCATCGCCTGCGGCGGCGGGGTGTTCAACCGCGCCTCGGGCCTGGCCGAGGAGATCGGTGCCGACATCTCGGCGACCACCCCGACCGCGCTGGTCGCGGCGCTTGGGTCGCCGGTGGCCGACATGGTCGCGGCCCCGCGCGCCGCGGCCCGGACGGCGGCGCCCACGGGCCGCCGGATCTCGAAGGCCGCCTGAACCACCTCGGCGCGGTTCCTCCCCGCGCCCGGGACAGTCCCGCAGCCCGCCGGCCACGACGGACCGGCGGGCTGCGCATTTCCGGGGCGGGTTTCGCGCATCCCGGGGCGGGCAGGGCGGTATCGTTGGGAACGTGCTCCCGAAGGCCCGCGAAGACCAGCTGATCCGACGCGCGCAGCGCGGCGACGGTGATGCCATCGAGGAGCTGATCCGGGTCCACCAAGGGCCGCTGTACGCCTTCATGCTGCGCCAGTGCCGGCGGCCCGAGGTCGCCGAGGACATGGTGCAGGAGGCGTTCGTGCGCGTCATCCGCCACATCGACCGCTTCGACCCGCGCTTCCGGTTCTCGACGTGGCTCTTCACGATCGCCCGGCGGCTGTGGGTGAACCACAGCCAGAAGATGCGCCCCGAGTTCGACAGCGAGGCGGCGGAGCGCTGGCTGGCGTCCGACCCCATGCCCGAGGAGCTGATGGCCGAGCGCGAGGGCCGCGACCACCTTCGCAGGATCCTCGACGTCGCGGTCTCGTGCCTCTCGCCCATCCAGCGCGAGGTGGTCACGCTGTTCCACCACCACGCATGGACCGTCGAGGCGCTGGCCGAGCACCTCTCGCTTCCCGTGGGCACCATCAAGAGCCACCTGCATCGCGCGCGCAAGCGCATGCACGAGGAGATCACCAAGGACGATGCCATGGCGAAGCAGGCCGAGGAGGTGCTGCGATGAGCGAGCCTTCCCGGCCCGGCATCGACGTCACCGACTCGGTGATGAAGCGGCTGGGCTACGAGCGTGCGCCCGACCCCGCGGCGGCGCGTCGGCTCCGCATGCGCCGCATGGCGGTCCGCGGGATGCAGGCGACGGCGGCGACGCTTGCCGTGGCCGCGGTCGCGCTCTGGTGGTGGCGCGGGGACGGCGCGACCTCGCACGCGCCGGTGGGCGATGCCTTCCGAGGATCGGTGGTGCAGGGCGCGGGCCGGCTCGACGCGGTGCTGCTGGGGTTGCCCAAGCCGTCGCGGCGTCCCGCGACGGACACCGCCGGCGGGCCTGCTTCCGCGGACGTCTCGCAGCCGCGGACCTATTGACCGGCCAGGGCGAGGCGTGCGCCGCCGTGCGCCGATGCGCCGCGAGTGGGATACTTGGCGCATGCCATGGGCCGCGGGCGCTCGACGCGCCCTGACGAACCTCACGATCGCGGCATCGGTCGCGGCCTCCGCGCGCGCGGCGCCGCCGGCGGATGGCGCATTCGGCGGGTTCGCCTCCGTGCCCGCCGACGCGCGGCTCGCGGTGCGCGTGCGCGATGCGCGCGCGTTGCGCGCCGACGCGCGGCTGGTCCCGTTGCGCGACGCGCTGCAGTCGCTCCTGTCCTCGCGCACGCTGTCGGAGTCATGGGAGCGGCTCGCCGGGCAGCTCGGGATGGACGCCGCCTCGCTCGGCGACCAGTTGCTGGGGCTCGACGTCGTCTATGCCGAACGGCCTGGCCCGGAGTCGACCGAGTGGGCGATCGCCACGCGCGTCGATCCTCGCGTGCACGCGTTGCTGGTCGAGCGCCTGCAGCCCGCCGCAGGCTCCGGCGGGCGCGCGGCGTTCGCCGAGCATCGCGCGGTGGCCGCATGGAGGCCTCCGTACCTCGTCGTCGGGCCGGTCGGGCGCACGGGGCTGCTCGACGACATGGTGCGGGCGTTCGACGCCGAGGGCGACTCGGGGACGCTGGCGTCGCTTCCCTCCGTGGCGCTCCTGCGCGCGGGCGCGGGTGCGCCGATCGAGCTGGTCTGGCGGCAGGACGGCGGCGGCGTCGGCTCGATGCAGGCGCGCACCGGCGACCGGGGCGTCGAGCTGCAGTTCCGCGGCTCCGGTGATGCATGGCCGCTTCGCCTCTCGGCGGGATGGCCGGTGGATCCGGCGTGGTGCGCGGACCTCGCGCGCGGCTCGGCGCTCGCGATGGTGGGGAACGCGTGGACCGGACCGGCGGAGCTCGCGGGCCCGGTCGATCGCCTGCTCGCGGCCGGCGTCGTCGACGACGCCATGCGCGCGAACCTCGGCGCGCGCACGGCGCTCGTGGTCGGCGCGGCACCTCGCGTCGCGGCCGGCGGCGGCGTTCCCATTCCCGAGGCGGCCGTGGCCATCGAGGTGCGCGACGCGCGTCTCGCGTGGAGCCAGTGGCGTGCGTGGGCCGGCCGGCTGTGCACGGACCTCGCGGGGCGCGCGGGGCTGGCGGCGCCCCCGGTGCGGACGGTGGCGCCGGCACGGGCCGCCGTCGACCTCCGGGAGGTGCTCGCCAAGGTGTTCGACGGGCATCCGTTCGCGGGATGCGGGGCGCTCGAGGTCGAGGTGGTGTCGGGCCCGGGCGGGAACTGGGTGCTGCTGTCGACGGGCGCGGACGCGCACGTGCGCATGCGCCGTTCGCTGCCTTCGGCGACCGCGGCGCGCGCGGGAAGCGTGCATGAGTGCGGCGAGGCCGCGGGCCCGCCGATCGCGCGGATGCTCGAGGCGTGGGCCGGGGATGCCGCCCGCTTCGCGCGTGAGTCTCCCGCCGAATTCGCCGACGGCGCCTCGATGGCCGCCCGGCTCGCGGGCGCGATCGAGCGTGCCCGCTGGCGGATGCGGCGCGTCGACGAGGGCATGGTCGAGGGAACCTGCGTGCTCGAGGTGGTGAGGCCGTGAACGAGGTCGATGCCGCGCTCGTCCTCGCGTGCGGGCGCCACCCGATCGCGCACGTGGTCTCGCAGGGGCTCGACCGGGCGAACGTTGCCGAAGGCGCCCGCGTGCTGGTGGCCGCAAGCGGCGGGGCCGACTCCTCGGCGCTGCTGGCGGCATGCGCGGGGCTGCGGGGCCGCGGCCGCGTCGATCCGGTCGCGGGCCACGTCGACCATGGGCTGCGCGCCGAGGGTGCGCTCGACGCGGAGTGCGCCGCCTCCGGCGCGGCCCGCCTCGGCATCGCCTTCGCGCGACGCACGCTCTCGCTGGCCCCCGGCACCGGCATCGCGGCGCGCGCGCGCGACGCGCGCTACGCCGCGCTCGCCTCGATGGCGCGCGAGGCCGGCGCTGGCACCGTGCTGCTTGCGCACCATGCCGACGACCAGGCCGAGACGGTGCTGCTGGCCTTGGCGCGGGGCGCGGGACTCGCCGGGATGGGCGGCATGCCCGCGCGGCGCGCGATCGAGCCCGGGGTCGACGCCGTGCGGCCGTGCCTGCGCGCGTCGCGGGACGACCTGAGGGGCGCCTGCGAGGCGCTGGGGATTCGCTGGCGCGAGGATCCGACCAACGATCGCCGCGACGTCCCGCGCGGGCGGGTGCGGCACGCCGTGCTGCCGGAGCTCGACGCGGTCGCGGCCGGGGCCGCGCGGCGGATCGCGCGCGCCGCCGAGGTCGCGCGGCTCGGCGACGCGTTGCTGCGGTCGCACCTCGAGGCGATGCGGTCGCCCGACGGGTCGTTCGCGCGGTCATCGCTCCGCGGCGCGCCCCCGGCGCTCGCGGCGACGGCCGTTCGCATGCTGGCCGGGGACCGGATCGACGACGCGGCCGCGTGGCAGGCGGCCGACGCGGCGTCAGGCGCGGGAACCGATCCGCGGCGCTTCCCGCTCGCAGGCGGAGGCGAACTCGTGGTGGACGCGCACGCGGTGCACGTCCGGCCGGATCAGGGCTGAACGCCGGCGGGCGGCGCCGCCTGGCCCTGCGCCGCCTCGGCCGCCGCGATCTCCGACGGCGTCCGGCATCGGTCGTAGTCCGTCCAGGTCACGCACGTGATCACGCCGTCCTCGACCTTGGCGATGGTGGGCGTCGTGATGATCCAGCGCTTCCCGCCAAGCAGCTCGATGCGCTCGCACCCGTCGCATCGCACCTCCTCGGGGGCGTCGGTGGGGCTCTGCTCCTCGCCGGGTCCGTAGGGGACCTTCACCGTGATGACGCTCCCGTCCTGCGGTCCCGCGAAGTAGGTGTCCAGGATCTGGTGGCATCGCCCGCAGTTCGGCCGGTAGAAGACCACCCATTTCGTCCCGCTGAGGGTGGCGGGCGTGATGAGGGGCGCGTGCACCGCGACGCCCGCGGCCGCGAAGCTCTTGCCGACCCACTGCGATGCATCCAGGCTCACCGCCTCGACGCCGCCCGCGCCCAGGGAGACGTCGGTCCGGGGCGTGACGGTCATGCGGCCCGCGACGCCGAACGCGACCATGAGGAGCGCGAGCGTCCCCGCCAATCGCCACACGGTGAACCGCGCCGCGGCCCGCGCGGCCTCGTGCGGGCGTGACAGCACCCAGAGCCCGCCCCCGCCGAGCGCCGCGCTCACGAGGGGGCCGGTCCAGACGTGGCCCGGAAGCGCGCGGTTGCCCGGCGCGGCGATGATCGCCGACAGCTCGGCGAGCGCGGTGAACGCGAGCGCCGAGCACGTGATCCACGCCACGCGCGGCGCGCGGCGGGCCGAGAGCAGGCCGAGCGCCGCGCCGACGATCGCGAACGCGGTGACGAGCCGGACGGCGCGGTCGACCCCGAGCCCGGTCTTCACCGAGAGGTTGGCGAGCCAGTTGGGGAGCACGTTGCCGCCCGACCGATAGGCCGCGATGGCGATCCACGCGAGGGCGACGGGGACGATGACGCGGGTGAGCAGCGTTCGCATGGCAGGGTCTCAGCGCGCGTTCAGCGCGGCGCGGACGGCCTCGGCGTCCTCGGAATCGGTGCACACGCCGACCACGACGCCGTCCTGCACGGTGAGCAGCACGGGGGTGCTGAAGACGTAGGTGATGCCGCCCGGCAGCGTGGCCTTCGCGCACGCGCCGCACGGGTTCTCGAGGGGCTCGCCGGTTGCGTCGGGAATCGCGACCGTCACCGTGGGCGCGGGCAGCGGTCCGCTGAAGTACGAGTTCAGGAGCGCGTGGCAGTGCTCGCAGTCCTCGCGCATGAAGACGACGTGGCAACGCCCCTCGTTGGGGTTGAAGGGCAGCGTGCGCGACGCCAGGAGCATGACCTCCTGCTCGTCGAGCCGCTTACCCTTCCACTCGGCGAACTCGGGCGCGTACCAGGGCTTCGCGGTCGCGGGCTGCGCGGGCCACGCGCGCGATCCGGAGGCGGCGGGCGCCGGCGGCGCGGGATCCGCGGGCGTGGCCGCGTCGGGAGAAACGTCCGGCAGCGCGACGGCCGCGCGATCGGGAACGGCGAGCACCGTGGCGACGCCGACCGCGAGCCCCACGCCCGCCACCATGGCGGCACGTCGCAGGTCCGTGGCCGGGTTCGAGGCCGGTCCGCCCGGGGCGCACGCGACGAGCGCAAGCAGCAGGGTGGCGTCGATGGCGAGCATCCATGCGGGCGACGGCCCGCTGGCGCCGAAGCAACCGCATGACGCGGCGCCCGAGGTGATGAGCACGACGAGGATCGCGCAGAACAGCCCGAGGATCTCGACGCCCATCCAGCGCGCGAGCCGGACGGGCCCGAACACCATGGTCAGCGCCCACGCGATCTCGATGGCGATCATGGCGCGCAGCGCCGGGCCGAGGTAGCCCTCGCGCGTGAATCCCAGCGCCCGGACGAAGACCAGGTCGGTGACGTCGGTCACGGGCTTCGGCAGGAGCTGCGGGTTGCGTTCCCACAGCTTGAACGACGCCCCGGCGAGGATCCACGCCGGCACCACGGCACGGGCAAGGACCCGTCCCAATCGGTTGCGGGCGGTCAGCGAGGCATCGTGGCGCGGCGGGTTCGTCATGGGGTTCCCTCGCCGGCGAACCGGCGCGTGAATGGTAGCCCGGCGAATCCGGGGCGGGCATCCGGCCGAACGAGGCTTCGTGCCCGGACGAGCGTCGGTTCCCATTGGCCCGCCGCCCCGGTGGGTGGTCCTTCCGGACCAGCTCGACGCCGACCTCTGGCGTGGGACGGAGCCCGGCGCCTCCGCGCGCGACTCGGGGCAGCTTGTGGTCGTCGAGAGCCGCGAATGGCTCTCGCGTCGCCCATACCACCGCCAGCGCGTGGCGCTCATCCTCCTGAACCTCCGCGCGTTCGTCGCCGAGGAGCGTGCGCGCGGACGTGACGTGGTCCACGTGCGGACCGACGGAACGATGGTCGACGCGGTCCGC
>Ga0169931_10009609_pt1 | contig 13921 bp, 10 predicted proteins | sample Kivu_15m_20L_FD_129675 | JGI IMG/M metagenome (GOLD analysis project Ga0169931, IMG submission 129675) | Freshwater microbial communities from Lake Kivu, Western Province, Rwanda to study Microbial Dark Matter (Phase II) - Kivu_15m_20L... | ecosystem: Environmental > Aquatic > Freshwater > Lake...
GCGAAACGGCAATCGCGCCATTGTGGTGCGTTGCCGGCGGCCGGGCAAGCGCATCAAGAGGGCCACCGGCCGGGCGGCGCCCGGTGCGGCCGTTCCGCCGCCGCCGGCGCGGGGCTCGGGCGATAGGCGGCGTGACGTGCTGCCGAGGGGGGCTGCGGCGTCGACGCCGCGTCTTGCCAATCGGGCGTGGCGGCGGCGATACTTAGGTCGCGAGCTGGCCGATTTGCCGCCGCGCCGCCGCCCCGCTCTCTCCCCTTGGCCTCTGGGATTGCCGATGACGCCGTCTGCCCCCTCAGCTCCCGTTTCCCCCGCCGTCTCCGGGGATCGTCCGGTCGACAGCACGGCGTCTGCTCGGTGGGACGCCCTTGCCGACCGCGTGCTGCGCGGCGAGCAGCTTGAGGGGTCGGAGGGGCGGGCGATTCTTGCCGCGCCGGACGACGAGGTGCTCGATCTGCTGGCGGCCGCCTTTCGGGTGCGGCGCCGTCACTTTGGCAAGAGCGTGCAGTTGTATCTGCTGATGAACGCCAAGAGCGGCCTTTGTCCGGAGGATTGCTCGTACTGCTCCCAGTCGAAGGTGTCCGAGGCCGAGATTCCCCGCTACAACCTGCTGAATCGCGAGAAGCTGCTGGCCGGCGCGGCGGCCGCGGCGGAGCGTCAGGCCAAGACGTACTGCATCGTGATTTCGGCCCGGGGGCCGAACGAGCGCGAAATGCGGGCGGTGGAGACGATCGTGCCGGAGATCAAAGCCGCTTACGGGCTCGACATCTGCGCGTGCCTGGGGTTGCTGACCGACGACCAGGCCCAGCGGCTCGCGGCGTGCGGCGTCGATCGCGTGAACCACAATCTCAACACAGGGGGCCGCTTTTACGGCGAGATTTGCACCACGCACACGTACCAGGACCGCGTCGAAACGCTCAAAGCGGTGCGTCGGGCGGGGATGGAGTTGTGTTCGGGGGGGATCGTCGGTCTCGGAGAGCAGCCGGGCGACCTGGTCGACATGGCGCTCGAGCTGCGGGAGTTGGGCGTGGAGTCGATTCCAGTCAATTTCCTCAATCCGATCGACGGCACGCCGCTGGCCGGCAAGTCGGATCTGACGCCGCAGTACTGCCTGAAGGTGCTGGCGATGTTCCGCCTGATGAACCCGACCAGCGAGCTGCGGATCGCCGGCGGTCGCGAATTGCATCTGCGCAGCCTACAGGCGCTGGGGCTCTACGCCGCCAACTCGATGTTCGTCGGTGACTACCTGACCACGCAGGGGCAGACGCCCGAGGCCGATTACGCCATGATCCGCGATCTGGGCTTCGAGGTGACGCTGTCTTCCGGACCGAGTTGCGGCTGACGCGAGGCCGGCAGGGGTCGATCCGCCGGCGGCGCCAGGCCCGCGTTTCGGCGGCGCCAGGGGCATTTGCCACGCCGTCCGAGGCGGACCGTTCGGACGGCAGGCTGGCAGCGCCCCCGGTGCGACCGGCTGGTCGTTCGCCCCCCTGCGATCGCGTGCTTCGCTCTCCGATCATGCGTCGCTGAAGGGTCGATTCTTGCCCACCGCGGCCTCCTCGTTGCCCGCCGTCAACTCCGGCGGCAGGAACATGAGGATCGTTCCAGGGCCCGTCAGGGCTGGGCGGCTCCGGTCTGCTCGTAGGCTCCCGAGGCGTTTTCCCAGCGGTACTGGTCGACGAAGAACTTGGTGGTTTCCTCGGCGGAGAGCTTGATGTCGAGCGTCGGGCAGACGACCTCGGCGCGGAAGACCCGCGTGCCGGCTTCCGCCGCCTTGGCGGAGATCTTGAAGACGACTTCGCGTCCGGCCGGCAATTCCTCGAGGGTGCGGAAGGCGATCCTTCCGTCGTTGACCGTGTATTCGCCCCCGTCGGCCGAGATCGGTTCGACGCTGTCGGAGAAGTACGCCACGACGTCGATGCCCTTGGCGGCATTGGTGCCGCGATTCCGCACGCGAATCTCGAACGCGGCCGGTTCGCCGACGGCCACCGGGCCCTTCGGGTCGGCGACCTCAAGCTCGAGATCCGCCATGGCAATCACTTTGGCGGTGATCGTCTTCTCGTCGGCGAGTCCCTCGGCTCCCGCCTCCGCCGACAGCCGCAGCTGGTTGTCGCCCGCTCGGGTGAAGCGGCACTGGAACTGCATGAATTGTTCCTCGCCGGGACGCAGTCCGGAAGCCTTCCAAGTGACTTCGCCCGCGCCCTGCGCGACCGCGTGCCCGTCGCTGGCCCCCACGAAGTCGGCGCCTGGCGGCAACTGCACGGCGACCTGATAGGCGGGCGTCACCGCGTCGCCCGGATTGCGGACGCGGAGATAGTAGGTGGCGATCGCCCCGGCGTACTTCTCTTCTGGGCCGCGCCAATCGACTTCCAGTCCCGGCTTGCGGCAAAGAACGTCTTTGACCGTCTCCGCACGCACGCCGCCCGCCGCGATGGCCGACGCCTGAACCCGCAGCTGGCCGGCTTCCCGTGCGGTCAGTTCCAGTTCCAGCGTCTTGCGCTCGCCTGGGGCCAGCGCACCGGCCGGATGCGTCACCAGCGAGGAGGCGTCGCCCCCTGGCGGCAGCAATTCGATCCGCACGTCCTCCGCGACGCCGGTGCCGGGATTGCTCAACGACAGGCTATACCGTTGGGCCTCGCCGTACAGCACGTCGGCCGGCCCTGTGATTTCGATGTGCAGCAGCGGCTGCTGGACCTGGACGACGGCTTCTCCCTCGGCCGGCGCATGCGCCAACCGCACGCTCAGCGGCAGGTCGCGCCCTTCGCGGGGAATGATCTGCAGGTCGAGCCGTTGGATCGCTCCGGGCTGCATCTGCTCGACCCGCCAAGTCAGCTCCTGGATTTGGGTCTTGCCGGCGGCGGACGTCGGGGGAAGCACGACGCCCGAGGAGGCCGTCGACCCGACCACCTCCGCCCAGGCGGGAATCTCGACCGTCGCGGCCACGCCCGACGCCTCGACCGATCCCAGGTTTTCCACGACGACCCGGTACCGCGACTCGCGGCCCACGGTCATCCGGGCGGGACCTTCGATCCGCGATCCCAAGGCCGGTTGCTGGCAGGTGAGCAGCACCTCGCGGTCCGGCTCCGTAGCCGTGCGGCCCGCGCCGCTCGACGCCGGTCGACCGGCGTCCAGGCCGAGGCTCGGCGCCGGGTCGGTCTTCCGCACCAATGCCGGAGCCTCGACCGGCGCCGGAGCGGCGGCGGGCGACTCGACGCGGCTGCTCGGCGCGTCCTCGCGAGCGGCGGTCGACGGAGACGCGGCGCGGCCTTCAGTCGATGCGATCGCCGGACCGCCAACGGGCGCCGGCCGCGTCGCAGCCGCTTGTGCCCGTCCCGCGGTCGGCGCCGGCGGCGTCTCGGGAGCACGCAAGGCACGGCTCACATCAAGGGAGTCGCGCGACGAGCGATTGCCCGCCGCGGGGAGTCTGCCGAGATTCGACGACTCGCCCTCGCGGCTCGCGGGGCGGGGACGACTGGGGGCCGCCCCGCGCAGATAGCTGGGAAGTTCTTCCTCTCCGCCGGTCGCGGGCGGAAGCTCCGGGGCCGATTCGACGATTTGCTCGCTCCCCTCCTGCTGCCACCCCTCCAACGCGTCGGCCAACTCGCTCGGTCGCGGCGAGGAAGCGGGCGAGCGGCGGGCGGCGCTGGGGGCCGACGGACGCACGGCCGAACCCGTCGGGTCGACAGGTCTCGCGATGGGCGCCGCCAAACGCGGTCCTCCGCCGGACGGTTGTCGATTGGCCATCAGCGGCGCGCGTCCGGCGGTCGCGGGACGCTTGGCAACCGTCCCCTGCGCCGGCCTCACGCCGTAGGGCTCGGCTTCCGAGTCGGCCGTGAGTTCCTCCGGATCGTACGGCATCGGCGGTTCCTCGCGGTTCCCGCGAGACGCATTCGAGCTCGGCGACGAACCGCCGCCGGGCAGCAGCCGCCCCAAGTTGAGTTTGCCCAGCAGGCCGCCCGAACCGCTCGGCGCGTTGTCTTGGTAGCCCGCCTGACGGACAGGGGGCGTTGCCTTGCGCGGGGGCGCCGCCGGTCGTCCTGCCGACCGGCTGGAGGGCGCGGCCTGACGGCTCCCGCTGAACCGTTGCGACAGCGACGCGCCGCTCTGGGCCACCGAGAGGCTGGCGGAGATGCCGAGCAGTGCGGCCAGAAACGGGCCAAGGATCCAGCGATGCCACATGGTCGATTCCCACGGAACGGAGAGCAGGGAGGAGGATAGTGTCCGTTGGAATCTCGTATCGGTTGCCGCCACCCTGAGGATTGAGGCGAATCTTCCGAAAAACTTGGTTGTACGAATTGGGTAAACAGCGTTTTATGGGATGACTTTGAGGGCGCCGGTTCGATTGCTGGCGCTATGGGGCGAATGGGGGTTTAGGGGTGTTTCTGGGCCGTCCGGATGCCACGTCGCGGTTGCGGCGCGGCAGCGGATGCGAGAGAGGCGCCTCTGCGGCGAGGAGGCCGACGCGGTGGTCCGGCGGCCGCCGGCCTGCTCGGGTCCTGCTGGCGGGCCCGGCGGCGGGCAACGCGGCGTGGCGCGACGCGACGCGGCGTTGGGCGACGGGGGCGTCGCTCGTCGGGGCGGCGTGGCGCGGACGATTGCGGTCCGCGACGGCGGCGGCGGGCCGACCAGCCGCGTGGAGCGGCAGGTTCAGCCGCCGTGTCCGTCGACGACGACCGGATTGAAGATCAGGGGGTCGCCATGGCGGGCGTCGCCGATGGAAATCGACTTGCGTCCCTGGAGCAATTCGTCGATCAGTTTGCCGACCAATTCCGCCCGCCAACCCTGCAGCAGTGCGGGGGGATCGTGCTCGTCGGAGGCGTAGCCCATGCGGTGGGCGATCATCTCGCGCACGTCGCTGGCGGTGCCGACCATGCTCGCGGCGACTTCGGCGCGGCGGCAGATGGTGGTCAGCGCGGGGGTGAGGAACTGCCCGAGCAGATCGAGTTGGGGCGGCAACTCTCGGCGGGGGCCGCGGGGGACGCGTTCCAGCGGCGCTTCGAGGCCGCGGCGCACGCACGCGGCGAGTTCCTGCACGTTGCGTTTCAGCACGTTCCGCTGCAGTCCGCGGACGGCGAGGATCTGGTCGGGCTGGTCCATTTTCCGGCGGGCGATCTCGACCAGCAGATCGTCCCGCAGCAGCCTCTTGGGGGGCGAGTTGCGGCGTTGGGCCTCGTCCTGACGCCAGTTCCACAGCTCGCGGACGATCGCTAGTTCGCGGGGGGGGAGCTTGCCAATGCCCGACACGCGTCGCCAATCGCGGCGTTCGGCGGCGTCGGCGACTCCCTGCGTCCAGCGGTCGGTCTCTTCCTGCAACCACGCGGACCGCTGTCGCTGGCGGAGCAGTTCGCTCAGGCGGTCGTACAGCGGGAGCAGGTGGCGGACGTCTTCGAGCGCGTAGTTGATTTGCGCCGGGGTCAGGGGGCGGCGGCGCCAATCGGTCCGCTGCTCGCCCTTCATCGCCTGACGCCCGAGGAACTTGCCGACCAGCGAGCCGTAGGCCGAGGGATACTCGTGGCTGCAGAACCCGGCGGCGATCTGCACGTCGAACAGCCGCGGAGGCGTCGTCCCCACGCTGCGCAGCAGAAAATTGAGCTCTTCGCGGCCGGCGTGGAGCACCGTCACATGGTCTCCGCCGGCAATCAGCCGCCACAGCGGCTGGACGTCGACCGTTTGCGGATCGACCACCGCCAATTCGTCCCGGCTGGCCACCTGCACCAGGCAGAGCTCGGGATAGAACGTGTCTTCCGACACGAATTCCGTATCGAAGGCGATTTCAGCGGATTGGGCGAGCCGACCGCACAGCGCTTCCAGATCGGCTTGACGGGTGATCGTCGGAGGGGCGTTCACGAGGACGGTCGGTGCGCAGTGGGGGATCCGGATCGGCGGCGCGGGCCGCGGAAAGGCCCCATTCTAGCGGCGAGGCGAAAAAAAATCACCCATGCGGCCAGCGGCGGGCTCCGGGCGCCGCCTCCCGGCGCCGCCTCGCCACGGCCCTCGCGGGCCGCCGCCGGCCGATTCGGCCGGGCTGGGCTAGTCCGCGAGGAACGCCCAATTGGCCACCGCCAGGATCGGCAGCAGGATGCCGCAGCTGTAGGCCATGTAGCCGAAGAAGCTCGGCATCCGGACCCCCGACTTCTCGGCGATCGCCTTGACCATGAAGTTCGGTCCGTTGCCGATGTACGTCATCGCGCCCATGAACACGGCGCCCAGGCTGATCGCCGTGAGCAGCAGCGGTTCCACGCCTCCGGTGACCGGATGGAGTTCGGGATGCTGCACGGTCTTGAAAAACACCAGGTACGTCGGCGCGTTGTCGAGGAACGAGGAGAGCGCGCCGGTCGCCCAGAAGAACGACATGGGTCCCAGCTGGTAGCGCTCGACCAGGTCGGCGCCGTGGGCGCCTAGAATCTGCAAGGCGGGCTGCATGCAGATGAAAATTCCGACGAACAAGGCCGCCACCTCGATGATGGCCGCGTAGTTGAAATTGTTGGCCGTGCGCACTCGCGCGCTTCCCAGACGCAGCGACAGAGCGACGAGACCCAGCTGCACCAGCTCCCGCATGTACATCCAGGGATGCCACGACGTGCCCGGCAGCGTCTTTTTCGGATCGAGCAGCGCGACGGCGAGCACCACGCCAATCAGCAGCGGACCGTTTGCCCGCAGGCCGTCGATCGTCAGCCGCCGCACCTGCACGGCGTCGCGGCGGACGTCGGCCGACTGTTCGCGACGGAAGAAATAGAGCCGATCGGCCGCCAGATAGGCGGCCAGCAGCAGACCGTTGACCAGCAGCCAGGGACCCCACAGCGAGAGCGTCCAGCTGAAGTCCACGCCCTCCAGGTAGCCCAAAAACAGCGGCGGATCGCCGATCGGCAGCAGGCAGCCGCCGCAGTTGCAGACGATGAAGATGAAAAAGACGACCGTGTGCGCAACGTGCTTCCGCTCGCGATTGGTCTCCAACAGCGGCCGAATCAGCAGCATCGCCGCCCCGGTCGTGCCGATCAGGCTCGCCAGCAGACCTCCCGCCGCCATGAACTTCGCGTTCGTGGCCGGGGTGGCTTGCAGATCGCCCTCGATCCGGATTCCTCCGGCGATCGTGTAGAGGCTGAACAGCAGCACGATGAACGGCACGTACTCCGACAGCATCGCGTTGGCCAGGACCGTCTTCACCAGGCCGAATTCGCACCAACTGCCCGTCGGTGCGACGATCGCATGCCCGGGCCAATGGGCCTCGATCGGCGCCCGGTGCACGAAGCCGTAGTAGGCGAGGGTCGCCAGCCCCAGCGCGACCGCCACCTTGAAACGATTGACGTTCTCTTCCCACCAATGCTCGGTCGCGTGCATCAGCGGGAAGACGGCGATCGCCGCCAGCAGAGCGACGAACGGCAGCACGCTCCACAGCGCGGGCGGAGCGAGGGCCTCCGCGGCGTGACTCGTCGCATGCGAATCTCCCTCCGAGCCTGCGGCATGCTCTTCCGCGTGTGCGGCTCCATGGCCCAACGCGGCCGTCGTCCACTGCTGCGGCACCTGGAAACAGGCGGCGACGCCGTACGCCAGCGCGAGAGCCGCGACGGCTCCCACGACGGCATGACGCGGGCTGGTGTCTTCCGATCCGGTCATCGGCGTGAATACGGTGGCCATCGAGCAAGCACTCCACGGGAAAATTCGCGAATCCACAGTCGCCGGGGAGTGCAGCGGTTCGCGACTGCGATGCCCTAGACTAAGGGGCCTCGGTTCGGTCGTCCATGCCCATGACGCGACTCGGCGGCGAACTGCCGCGCGGCACGCGTCCGGCGAAAACCGCCGCCGCTCTCCCCAAACGTCTCTCTGGAAGCTACGTCGGCAGTCCGACGCGACGGCCCGCCGTCAGCGGAAACGGGCGTCGGCTGCCGGCCGATCCGCCGGCATGTTCGGCATGTGCGTCATGACCGTTATCGCGGCCCGACGGCCCGCCGGCGGGCAACGGGGTTCATTTTCCTCCGGGGCCCCCCTACACTGGCCCCAGGCCGCGCGGCTTTCGCCTTTGTCCGCCGTCGCGGGGGCGTGCTCCAAGGTGCGCCGCTCGGGTGTTGCGGGGCCGGGGAGCAGGCGCCCCGCAGATCGCCGCCCATCGCAGGGGAACGCCGGAACCGTCGTGGAAGTTTGGCTGCATCCCAACCGCCGCGCGCTGACTTGCGGCCTGATCGCGGCGTGCGGCACGGCGACGGCGGCGACCGTCGCCGCCGCTCTGGTCGCCTCGCCCGCGCTCCGCACGGCGGCCGCGGCGGTCGCCGCGCTGGCCGCGGCGGTCGCCGCCGGCCTGCTGCGCGGGTTCTGCTTGCCGCGCATCGCCTGGGACGGCAGGTACGTGCTGTTTCGGGTGAAGCCCGGCCCCCCCGCGGCGATTCCGCTGCCAGCCGTCGAGGCGTTTTTCTTGGGTCAGGGCCCTGCCACAGCCCCCTTGGCGGGCCGCTCGGCCGAAACGGTCAATCTGGTCGCGCGGATTTCCCAGAAATTTCCGGAGTACGCGCGCGGACCGGTCCGTCCGGCGCTCGCGGGATGGTGCGACGGTTACCTGACGATTCGGGGCGCCTGGTGCGAGCCGCTGACGGCCGAGGTGGTCCGCCGGTTGAATCGCCGGTTGCGCGAATTGCAGCTCGCCGACGCCGCGCCGCGCGCGGCCTCTCCGAAGTCGACGGACGATTCCGCCGCGGGAGGCGCACGATGACGGTGCGCCGCTCGGCGGGATCGGACATTGCGCTCGCGTCGCCGGGAGCGACGGACGCTCCCGGCCCTCCGCTGCTGCTGGTGAGCGTGCGCAACCGCGGCGAGGCGGAGGCGGCCCTCGACGGCGGCGCCGATTGGATCGACCTCAAGGAGCCGCTCTGCGGTCCTCTGGGGTGCGTCGCCCTCGTCGACGCCCGGCGGGCGCATCGCGCGGTCGGCGACCGCCGTCCGCTGTCGCTCGCCGCGGGAGAATTGCGCGATTGGTCGCCCGCCGCGACCCGTCGCCTGCTCGCGGCATGTCCGGTGCGGATGGTCAAGCTGGGTTTGGCCGGCTCCGCCGACGAACCGGCGTGGCGCGACCGATGGCGGGCGGCGCAGGCCCAATGCGCCGCGGCGGGAGCCGCGTTGGCCACGGTGGCCTATGCCGACTGGCGCCGCGCGGGGAGCCCGCCCCCGGAGGAACTGCTCGGTTGGGGCGTGGCCCAAGGCTCTCCGGCGCTGCTGGTCGATACGTTCGACAAGCGTCGGGGCGGTCTGTTGCAGCAGATGGCCGCGGCGGAACTGGCGGCGCTGTTCACGGCCGCGCGCGCCGCGGGGATGACGGTCGCGGCGGCGGGAAGCCTCGGGTCGCAGGCGTTGCGGGATTTGCCGCTCGCCGCGATCGACATTGTGGCGATTCGCACGGCGGCCTGCGTCCCGGATCGCCAGGGACGCGTCTCCCCCGAGCGCGTCCGTGGCTTCCGGGGTCTGCTGCACGAGGCGGCCCGGTCGGCTGCGGAGTCGGCGTGAGGTCGGCGACGCGGCGTGCCGCGGGGGGAGCCGTCGGAACGCGGTGTTTCGGGGGAGGCTCCGCCGCGGGCGGGAGGCGGCTTTTCCTCCGGATGTCGCGTTCGTAAGATAACGCCGACGCCGCAGGGATTGGCGTCCGCCGCGTCGCCGCGCGTTGTGGAGCGGTCGTGGTCCCTAGCCGACAGCGAGGAGTTTTTCGTGCCTAAGCTTCAAGTCCGGATTCCCCACAGTCTGACCGCCGACGAGGCGCGTTCGCGGCTTCACCGTTACGCTGAGGCCATGCAGGCCCGCCACGGCGACAAGGTGAGCGATATGGATCAGCGCTGGGACGGCGACGATTTGCTGTTCGGCTTCAAGACGCTGGGGATGAAGATCTCCGGTCGGATCGCCGTGGTCGAGACGCACTTCGACTTCGACGGCGATCTGCCGCTGACGGCGATGATGTTCAAGTCGAAAATCGAGGACGAGATCCGTCGCCAGCTTGAGCGTCTCGCCCGCTGACGTGCGCCCGTCGCCGTACTGCGGAAGGGCGGCGCCGATGTGCCGCGTGCGGTCTCCGGCCGCCCTATCGCGGATTCGGAGGCGTCGGACGCGGGCCGATCACCACGCGGTCGGCATCGGCGACGGCGACCAGGCCGAGCGGTTCCAGCAGCGCCGCCAACAGGCCGTCCAGATTCGCGTCGCGGACGTCGCAATCGACCCGCTGCCGTCGCAGTTGCCCTTCGTCCACGTCGCCCTCCCACGCGATCTCCAGATCCGTCTGCTCGGCCAGCCGGTCCAGCACCGCGCCAAGCGGTTGGCTTTGGACGCGCAGACTGAACCGCTTGGCGGCCGCCGACGCGGCTGCCGCCCCGGCGCCCCGGGGCCGCTTCGGCGGGCGACGCGCCGCAGCCGCCGGCCCGGGCGACGTTGCGGCGCGCGGCGCCAAGGTGCACGAACCGCCGTCGCGCGAGACGTGCAGCACCAAGTCGAAATTGGCCAGCAGCACGACCAGTCGGTCGGCCGCCGTCATCTGCGGCAGCGTGCGGGCGTCCCACAGGTCGTGCGGGATTGTTTCCGGATTGGCCAGCCGGAGGCCCGTCTCGGCGACCAACCGGCCAACCAGCTCGCGAGGCTCGCTGAGTCGGTCGCACTGCCACCAGCGCGCCGCCTGCCATGCCTTCCGCGCTGGAGCCGGCAGACGCTTCAGTTCGCGTTGCAGGTCGGCCGAGCGTTCGGCCAGCGCGGGAGCAACGGCCCGCGGGGCGACGTACGCCAGCGGCCCGAAACGCTCCCACGTCAGCGCGTGCTGCTCCGCCAGGTCGTCGAGGATCTCGGCCAGCCGACGGTCGCGGCAGCGGTAGCGGACCGGAGTCGTCGGATCGACCCGGCGGTCGCGCCAGACATCCGTCGCCGACGAAGCGGCCAGCCCCGCCAAGGCCGCCTCCAGCGGCTGGTTGTCCCAGGTCACCGTGAGCCGCGTCTCCCACGGGTCGATTCGCCGGGGGGGGCGGGGCGCGTTGCCGGCGGGCGCCGCCAGCGATGCCGGTCCGGCGACGACTGCCGCCCACAGGGCCGCCATCCCCAGGGGCGCCCCGCGCCAGGGCCGCGGCCGTCGGCCGGCTGCCGCTTCCCCGCGGCAGGCCGCCGGGCGGGCCGCCGAGCACGGCCGGCGGCGGTTCGAACGCACGGATCGCGAAGTGGCCATCGGAGACGCGTCACATGGTCCCAGGGGCAGGCGTGCGGCTTTCCACATTTTCGTTGAGAAAGCCCAAGTTGCAATTAGAGTGGACAACTAAGCCTTGCGGCCGCGCTTCGTGCGGGAACAACTGTCGCAGTCTTCCCCGGTGGGCTCCGTGAACACTCCCTTTCGGCTCTCGCCGCTGCTCGTCGATTTCTACCAGCAGTACCTGGTCGATCAGGACATCAGCTGCTTTTTGCGGCGAACCTCCGCCCGCTACGAAATCGGCACGCTGCACCGTTTGGCGACGAGCGACGACCGGCACGCGCGTCGCGGGGCCGTGCTGGCTTTGGGCCGACTGGCCGACTACCAGTCCAATTCGGTGCTGGGGCGTGCGCTGACCGATCTGGACCGCGGCGTGCGGACGCTGGCCGAGCACGCGATCACCCGAGTTTGGCTCCGCGCCGGCTCGGCGACGGAGCAGCATCGTCTGGCCGCAATCGCCGAACAACTCGACGATCGACTTTACCATCAGGCGGCCCGGCTGGCCGCCGAGTTGATTCAAGACGCGCCGTGGATCGCACAGACGTGGTACCAGCGAGGCGTGGCCTCGTACCAGCTGGGGCACGATGAGGCGTCGATCCGCGACTGCCATCAGGCGCTGGAGATCAACGCCTACCATTTCCAGGCCGCTGCCCTGATGGGACAGGCCTACCACCGGCGGAACGAAATCGTGCCGGCGATGGAAGCCTTCCGCCGGGCTCTCCGCCTCAATCCGAATCTTGAGGAAGTCCGCACGCGGCTCGTCCAATTGCAGCGTTCGTTCAAGGGGCAGGAGCCTCCCAACGGCAGCTAGACCCCGGCGCCGCGGCGGGCGGCGCGGCCCCGTGGCCCGGCCGAGCCGCCTGTCCGACGCGGTGCTGCCTGCGCGCGCCGCAGCGGCGGCTGCTCCGAAGAGCGACCTGCCGCCCGCCGACGTCCGACGCGTCGCTGCGGGGCGTCGTTCAGCGCCGCAACTTGCCGCCGACTCCTCCGTCGAGACGGGCCATGGCCTGCCGCACCCCCGCCGCATAGGCGTCGGGGTTGCTTTCGAACCGCTTCATCGATTCCGCCGAAGCGAACAGGTAGAACAGCCCGCGGTGTTTGAAGCCGAAGCGGCGGGTTCCTTCGACGGCCCGGTTTTCATCGAGCAAGGCCACCGGATCCATGCCGTTGAAGACCGGGCTGTAGTCGTCCGGGCTGGCGACGAACTGCTCCATCGACTCCGACGACGCGAACAGGTACGTCCGACCGCGGTGTTGGCGACCAAAACGGACGTCGCCGCGGACCCAGCGATTCTCCTTCTTGAGCGAGACAGGGCAGTAGCCGTCGAATGCCAGCGGGGCGACCCCCTCCGGCAGTTGGGGCGGCCAGGGCGTCGGCGGCGCCGCAGGCGTCGCGACGCCTGCGGTCGTGCTGCCTGCGGCGGCCGGGGGCGCCGCGGGCGCTCCCATGCCGACCACGCCGCCGGCGGCCAGCGGACCTCCCGAAGCGGACCCGCTTGGGGCCGACATGCCCGCGGCAGGAGTCGTCGCCGCCGTGCTCGCCGCGACGGCGGGAGCGGCGGGAGCGGAAGCGGCGGGAGCGGAAGCGGCGACGATCGGGGCGGCGACGGCCGGAGCGGCGACGGCCGGAGCGGCAGCAGTCGTCGCCGCGGTCGCTTCCGGAGTTGCCGCCGCGGTGGGAAAGGGGGGTTCGTAACGGCGCGCGGGCGGCCCGTTGTCGGGCGCGGCCGGGGCGGCCGCCGCCGGTGCGGCAGGCGCTGCCGCGGCGGTCAGGTACGGGTTGGTCTGGACCTGCGGCGCGGCCGCGGGTTGCGGCGGCGTCGCGGCGACCTGCCGCGGATCGACTGGCGGCGCGGCGGCCGGCGGTGCGGCCGGCGTCTGGTATCGCGAGGCGTCGAGCCCCGCGTACGCGGCATTGGGCGCCGCGGCGGCGGCCCCCCGCAGAGCGGCGGCGGAGGTCTGCTGGTAGTAGGCGGAGATCCGCGTCAACTGGTCGCGGTACTGCGCCGCTTGCGGCGGGCAATTCTGCGAGGCGATGAGCGTGCCTTGCGGCGTCAGGATGACGTCGGTCGGCACGCTGCGGATGCGGAACGCGCCGCGCAACGCCGGCGAGGTGTCGGCGTTGACTTTGACAGGCACGTAATCCCGCTCGAGCATCGCCATCACTTCCGGCTGGGTGAACACCTGCTCGTCAAGCACGCGGCAGGGCGCACACGAAGGGGTCCAGAAATGCAGTAGTAGCAGCTTGCCTGTCTGCGACGCCTCGACCTTGGCGGCGTCGACGTTCGTCCGCCAGTTGACGCTCGCTCCCTGAGCCAAGGCGCGTCCGCCCGACGCCAGGAAAAAGCACGTCAGCCACAGCCATGCAAGCCGAAGGGGTCGGGACATGTTTCAGAAGCCTGTTGGGGGAGCAGGAGCTAGCGGCGCCCCAGCGACGTCTCCGCCGCCGACGGCACGCCGTCGGGCGCCAAACGCAGCCGTGGCGACCTCGCAACGCTTCATCGGAAAGCGGCGATCGAAACTTTGGAAAACTTTGCCGGATCTGCCGAAAACGACGATTGTGCCGCGGTCGGCGCCGCTCGAAGAGGCGCCGCGCAGCATCGGCGATCTCCGCGCAACTGCTTGCCCGCCCTCAGGTTCAGCGGCCGACGCAGACCCCCGTGCGGCGCCGGCGGCAGGCGGCTCCGCCGCCGCACGGGGCGCCGCAGGGCGTGCTGCCTCTGCGCGGCGGAAC
>Ga0169931_10009611_pt1 | contig 13920 bp, 12 predicted proteins | sample Kivu_15m_20L_FD_129675 | JGI IMG/M metagenome (GOLD analysis project Ga0169931, IMG submission 129675) | Freshwater microbial communities from Lake Kivu, Western Province, Rwanda to study Microbial Dark Matter (Phase II) - Kivu_15m_20L... | ecosystem: Environmental > Aquatic > Freshwater > Lake...
CACGGCGTCCAGGGTGCGTGTGCGCTCGACCATCACGACCTCCCGCGGGGCGTCGCCGGTTTCACCAGCGTACGACCGCGCGGGAGGCGAGGTGTGAACGGACTGTGGAGGCTAGTCCGGCTGGCGGGTCGAATGGAGCGCCGCCAGCCGCCAGCCGCCATCCACCGGCACCGCCGTGGCCGTGAATCGGATGTTGAGGATGCCCGGCCCATCCGCGCGCTTCACACCCAGCGCCGCGTCCCCGGTGAGGATGGTGACACCCGCGTACGGGTGCTCTTCCAGTTCCTTGATGTCCCACCCGGTGTAGCGGCGTCCGTTCGTGAACGCATCGAGCAGCTGCTGCTGGCTCTCCCGGAGCGCACTGCTGTGCGTGTAGACGAAGTCGGACGTGGTGACGGCTGCCAGCGCGGCGGTGTCCGCGGCCAGTGTGGCGGCGGCATACGCGCGCATCGTCTCGGTTGGCGTGCTGGCCATGTGAGTCCTCCCCCTGCCGGGCCATCTGCCCGGCGCGGCGTCAGTCTATGACGCAGCGAGGCGCCTCGGGCGGATCAACCGCCGGCCGGCTCCCGAGACGGCGGACGGTGCGACAGGGGCAGCCCCACCTCCACCAGCAGCCCGCGTCCGCTGGAGGGCGTCCGCGCCCGCACCCAGCCGCCATGGTGCGTGGCGACGTTGCGGACGATCGAGAGCCCCATCCCTGCGCCCCGGTCACGGCGGCGGGCCGCATCTCCACGCGAGAACGGCTCGAAGACGGCCTCCTGCTGCTCCGCCGGAAGGCCCGGGCCATCGTCCTCCACGGCAAGCTCGCCGAAGCCGCCAAGGCCTACGACGAGGCGGCCGTCACCGCCGGTAAGGCCGGCGAGGCTCCCGCCGTGCGCGCGCTCGCGCTGCGCGCCCGGCTTTACGCCGGACTGACCCGGACGGAGCTCGGCGACAAAGGCGCCGAGGCCGCCGTCGCCGCCGTCGCCGACGAGCCGTCCGCCCCGGAGACCTTACGCGGCCTGGCCATGCTCAGCCTGGCCAACCTCGCCGTCGCGCGCGGCGATTCCGCCGAAGCGGCGAAGTGGCTCAACGCGATGGACCGGCGCCTGCGCCCGGACAACGTCTGGCAGCAGGACAAGGCCTTCCTCGTCCGCTCCGAGCCCTCGCTCACCGCCGCTCCCGCGGCCAAGTGAGACTGGCGGCGGTCTCAGGACGAGACGCACGCAGCCGAACCACCGCCATGATACCAGATGCCGAAAAGCCCGAGGCAGCGGTGGCGGCGGAAGGGCTGACCAAGCGTTACGGCTCACTGACCGCGATCGAGGACCTGAGCTTCTCCGTGGCCCCGGGCGAGGTGGTCGGATTCCTCGGTCCAAACGGAGCCGGCAAGTCGACCACCCTGCGCATCCTGGCGGGGACCATGGCGGCGACGTCCGGAAGGGCCTCCATCTGGGGGGCTTCCGTGGCGCTGGATCCGGCGGCCGCGAAGCGTCGCATGGCCTACATGCCGGAGAACAACCCGCTGCCGGAGGACCTCCGCGTGGAGGAGTACCTCACGCTGCGCGCACGGCTGAAGGACGTGGAGCCCGCCCGCGTGAAGGCGCGCGTGGCGAAGGTCATGGAGGACTGTGACCTCGCGCGCCGCGCCTCGGGACGGCTCATCGGCCAGCTCTCCAAGGGATTCCGGCAGCGCGTCGGCATCGCGGACGCGTTGCTGGCGGAGCCGAAGGTCGTGCTGCTCGACGAGCCCACGATCGGACTCGACCCGCACCAGATCCTCGGCATCCGCGACCTCATCCGCTCGCTGCGGGGGCGGATGGCGGTGCTCATCTCCAGCCACATCCTGCACGAGGTAGAACAGGTCTGCGACAAGGTCGTGATCATCAACCGCGGGCGGCTGGTCGCGCAGGGCAGACCAGCGGACCTGCGGCGTGAGCTGCGGCCCGCGGCTTCCTTCACCGTGGTGGCGCACGAGGACGCGGCGGCCGTGCTGGCCGCGGCGCGCACGCTGGACCCCGCCGCCGTCGCGGAGGACGCGGGGGAGGAGGACGGCTGGCGTCGCACGCGCCTCTCACTCCCGGCCGGCTCGCCCGCCCTGGAGTCGCTTGCCTCCGGACTCGCGCTGGCGGGACTCCGCCTGAGGGAGGCCTCGGAGGACAGATTCGGCCTGGAGGAGATCTTCCTCGCCGCGACCCGCCGTTCGCCCGGGGAGAGGCGGCGTTCCTGACATGAGGCACTTCCGCGTGCTGCTCGTCCACGAGCTGCGCTGCGCACTGCTGTCCGGCGCCACTTGGTCGGTCGCGGCGCTTTTCCTCGCCCTCATGGGCGCCGTTCACTGGTTCGCCGTGCTGGAGTGCAGCCGGGCGCCGACGCCGTGGACCCCGACGGAAGGGACCTTCCGCCTCTTCTGGGTCCCGCTGCTCTTCATCCTGCCGCTGCTCACCATGCGCACCTTCGCCGAGGAGCGAAGGTCGGGCACGCTGGCCGCGCTCCTCACCACGCCGGCCAGCGCGGCGTCGGTGGTGTGGGCGAAGTTCCTTTCGACATGGACCGTCTGGGCCCTGCTGTGGGTAGCCTTCACCGCGTTCCCGGGACTCACGGAACAGCGACTGGGATCCCCCGGCGACGAACGGCTGGCCGACCCCGTGGCCCTCTGGGGAGGGCTGGCGTTCGTGCTCACCAGCGGCCTGATGCACGTGGCGACGGGGGTGCTCTGCAGCTGCGTCACCCGGAGCCCGGCGCTGGCGGCCCTGCTCACCTTCATCGCGTTGCTCGCGATGACCGCCGCAGGAGGCGCCATCGACTCGCTGCCCGTCGAAAGCTGGGAGTGGATGGGCTGGCTGCGCGAGCCCGCCGACCACCTGCGCACGTTCGGACACCTGCAGGACTTCGCCTCCGGCGTCATCGACTCGCGGCCGCTAGTCCTTTACGCCACGGGCACCCTGCTCTGCCTGGGACTCTCCGTGCTCGCCCTGGAGGGGCAGGAATCATGAGGCAGGCGCCCGACGACTTCGCCTCCGTGCGTCCCGTGCGCCGGCTGAACCGGACCGCGCAGGCCCTGCTGGCGTTGGCGCTGGCCGTCGCGGTCAACTTCCTCGCCTCCCTGCCGTCCTTCCGCCTGCGCGAAGACCTGAGCGCCGACCGACGCCACTCCCTCGCGCCCGAGTCGGCGGAGACGGTGCGCGTGGCGGGACGGCGCAGTCCGGTCGGAGAAGGCCTCAACGTGGGCTGGGTGCGCGCGCTCGTCCTCGCGGGTGACGGCTCGGACGAGTCGCGCCTGCTGCGCCCGCGCCTGCTCCGCCTGCTCGACGCCTACGCCCTGGAGGCGGGACGGGGCGGCGCCACCTGGTTCCGGATCGACACCGTGGGAGGCGGACGCAACGCGCCCCTGCTCTCGGAGGTGGCGGCACGGCACGGCGCGCCAGAGGCCGACACCGCCCTGATCCTCACCTGCAACGGCCGGGCCAGGTACGTGCGGAAGAAAGAGCTCACCGACGCCTCGGGCGCCTTCCGCGGCGAGGAGGCGGTGACGTCCGCCCTCATCGAGGTCACGGAGGACCGTGCGGCGGTATGCTACGTCACCCGGGGTCACGGCGAACTCGGACTCGAGGACGTCTCGCAGGCCCGCGGGCTGTCCCAGCTCTCCCTCCTCCTCCGGGCGCGCAACTTCGAGGTGCGGGCCCTGGACCTCGCGGTCGCGCCGGAGATCCCGCGGGACGCGTCGATGGTCCTGATCGCCGGCCCGCAGGCCGCGTTCTCTCCGGCCGAGACGGCCAGGCTCCGCGGCTACCTCATGGAGCGCAACGGCCGCGCGCTGGCGCTGCTGGAACCCGGGCGCGCGCACGGGCTGGACCCGCTGCTTTCCGAATGGGGCGTGTTCTCCCCCGACGCCGAACTGCAGGAACCGGATCCGACCAGGTGCACCCCTTCCGGCGAGATCGCGCTGACCCGCCTGGACGACCGCGGCCACCCCCTCACCAAGGTCCTGCAGGACCAGGACCTGCCGCTGGTGGCCGCGCGCCTCCGTCCGGCGAAATTCGACGAGGGCAGCGCGCCGGACAGCACGCTCGGCGTCTGGCAGCTCATCTTCTCCTCCGACGCCGCCTGGGGCGAGGCCGATCCCGTCAGGCGGCCCCTGAGGTTCGACGACGCGCGAGACCAGCCGGGTCCGGTCTGCGTCGCCGCCGCCGCCGAGCGCGCCACCGGAATCAGGAAGGGCGCCGGAGGCACGGGAGGAAGGCTCGTGGTGGTGGGCACTTCCGACATCGCCGCCAACGAGCGCCTGAGCCGGGGCGGCAACCGCGCCTTCATGATGCAGTGCGCGGCCTGGCTGACCGACCGCGACCGCGCGGTCTCACTGCCCAACCGCGGCGCGGCGGCCTTCCAGCTGACGGCCACCTCGTCGGACTTCTGGGCACTGGGGCTGCGCTTCGCCGGCGTGCCGCTGACCGCACTGGTGGTCGGGCTTGCGGTTTCCGTGTGGCGCCGCAGAAACTAGCGTCGGATGCGGCCGTCGAGGACCACGATCATTCTGCTGCTGGCCAACCTGGCGGCGTTCGCCCTCGTCTGGAGGGCGACCTCGTCGCACCGGGCGCCGGCCGTCGAACGACAGCAGCTCTTCCCCGCGGAGCCAGCTCGGCTGTCCGTCACCGACGGAGTGCAGCGGCTGACCATGGAACGGCGGGCCGGACTCTGGAAGATCACGGAGCCGTTCGAGTGGCAGGCGAACGTGTGGGCCGTGCAGCGGCTGGTCGACGAGCTGCGCTTCATCACGACCGACGGGGGTTTCGAAGTATCCGAGGCCGGGCCGCAGGGCCTCGCCGCCTACGGGCTCGACCGGCCCCGCTGGACGCTGCGCGTGACGGGCGAGGGCATGACGGGCGAGGGCATCGAGTCGGTCGAGGCCAGGGCGGGCCTCCAGCCCGCCACGAGGAACCTCTTCCTGCTCGACGTCAAAGGCCGGCGCATCCTGCCGCTCGCCGAGGCGATGGGCGCGGCGCTCTCCGCCAAGCCCGAGTCCTACCGGGTCGACAAGGTGTTTGAGATCGCGGACTTCGAGGCCAGGGCCGTTTCCGTCAAGGTCGACGGGGGCGAGACGGTCTCCATCCTCTCCGAATCAAGGGCGCGGCCGGGCCGACGCCTCGGCGGACCGGAATGGAGATTCGAGGCGCCTTTCGACACGCTGGCCGACCAGGAGGCCGCGACGCAGGCGGTCACGGACCTGACCGGGCTGCGGGCCGCACGTTTCCAGGAGGCGGCCGAGGACGCCACCGGCCTCGCCACGCCCGCCCTGCGGATCGCCGTCGAGGGCAACTCCAAGCGGCAAGTGCTCCTCGTCGGCAAGCCGGCGGCCGACGCGCCGGGCCTCTCCTGGGCGCGCCTCGAGGAGAATCCCTCGACGTTCCTGATCGAGACCAGGAGGACGGCCCTGTGGAAAAACGCCGCCCGGGCCCTGGCCCCGTCCCGCCCCGCCGACTTCGAGCCCGCGCTTGTCACCGGGTTCACGCTCACCTCGGGCGGACGCTCCCTCACGCTCCATCGGATCGATTCCGCCGGCAATGAGCCGCGCTGGGAGATCCCGGTCGCCCCGGGCTCGACGGCCACCCGCCGACGGGAGGCTGACGCCGCCGTGGTCAACCGCTTCCTCGAGGGGCTCGCCGGATTGCGAGCGCTGCGCACCAAGGCCGACGTCTCCCTGCCCGCGACCGCGAGGACGAACGGCGCGCCGCTGCACTCGGTCGAACTGGAGTTCGGCGGCGAACGGATGGCCGTGGGCTTCTCGAACGACCCCGAAGGCAGGCCCGGCGCGGGGCTCGTGCAGGCCAAAGGCGCCCCGCTGGGAGCGGTCTGCGACCTCGCGGCGCTCTACGGCGGCCACCTGGAAGTGGAGCCTCAGGCATGGCGCCGCAGGATCGTCACCACGCTGCCGCAGGGCGCCCGCGTGACCGGGCTGCGCGTCACGCGCAAGGAGGACGGCGCCTTGATCGGGGAGGCCAGGCTGGGGCCGGACGGCGGCTGGACCGGCAAGGGCGCGCTCGATCCCGCCGCCGCGCGCCGGCTCGCCTCGGTGATGTCCGACCTGCGCGCCGCTGAATTTCCGAACCGGGACACGGGTGCCGGAGGCTGGCGTTTCGAGATCCGCGTGACGGACCGGGCCGCGGGCGGAGCCGGCGAAGCGGCCGAGACCTTCCGCACCTACCTCTGCTCCGGCCCGATCAACGCGCGGACGCTGCTGCTGCGGGACGAAGCCGACTCCGACGAGTTCCTGCTGGAACCCGCGCAGGCAGAGGCGGTGACGCCGCTGCTGGCGCCGCCGGCGCCCCGATGAGCCCGGCGCCGGAGCGGCCGGCACGGAGGAATTTCCTGCGGAGCCTCGTCCACACGTGCCTCTTCCTGCTGCTGCCCTGCCAGCTGGCGCTGCTCTGGCTCGCCCATAACGACCGGCCCGTACGCCTGCCCGACCGGCTGCTCTCCGAGACGGCCGCGGCGCTGGCGACGAAGGGCGTCCGCTTCACGGCCCGCGCGCTGATGGTGAATCCGGACCGGTCGCTGCGGGCGGAGGACGTCACGCTGGGCTTCGACGGGGCGGGGGACGGAGTGGTCACCGCCGCCCGCATCGACCTGCGGCTCGGCCTCGCGGCGCTCCTCGCGGGACGGTTCGAGCCGACGGGGATCGCGGTGACGGACGCAAGGGTGGTCCTGCCTGCGCCGCTGACCGCCGACGGCCGGCCCAGGACGCTGGTGGAGCGCGCGGATTGCGAAGCGGTGCGCGAGGGAAGATGGGCGGTGCTGCGCCTCCTGCGCCTGCGCACGCGGGAAACCTCGTTCTTCGCGTCGGGCGAAGCGCCGGTCGCGGCGATCATTCCCGCGGGCCCAGTCGGCCCCGCGGACACTCCCCTCACGGCCGCCGACGCCCTGCGTCGGGCGGAGACCTGGGTCCGCGCGCTGGAGGACGCCGGCATACGTTCGGTCGAGGCCCGCATCCGCAGCGACGGCGAGGACGCGGCGGCGGTGAGCCTCTCGGCGCTCGCGGCCTCGGCTAGGCCGGCGCAAGCGCCCGGTCTTCGCGCCGAGGACCTGCGCATCAGCCTTGCGGCGAACCTGGTTCGGGGACGGACGGCCTGGACGGCCGAGGCCTCCGCGGGGACGCTGGGCGTCAGGCAGGGCGCCGAGGAGTTCGTGATTTCAGATGCGGCCGCCTTCCTGAATCCTGCAGGGCCAGGAGGCGGACTCAAGCTCGTCGCCAAGGCACGTCAGGTCACGGGGGCGGGATGGCCGGCGGCCCGCGTGCGGATTGAGGCGACGACCGACGCGCGATTCGAACGGACGGAGACGCGCTTCTGGCTGAACACGGCCGGCTCACGGCTGGAGGGATCGGCTTCCGTCGAAGGAAAGGCCTGGCGTTCGGCACACGTCGCCAACGCCCACCTCTGCGCTGAGGAGATCCTCGGGCTGGCGCCGGCCGCCCGGGCCCTGGCCGGCGCCGGGGCCGGCGTTTCAGGCAGCGTGATCCTCCGGGACGTGCGTCTGACCGCCGCGGCGGAAGGCGGATTGGCGAAGGCCGACGGTCATGCCGACCTGAGCGGACTGGGCATCCTCGGCCTCTCCTCCACCACCATCGCGCCCGGCAGGTCGCTGCCCGTCTCCGTGGGCTTCGATTACGACCCTGCGCGGGGCGAGAAGCCCCTGCGCCTCAACGACCTCATACTGGGCTCCGTGACCGGAGAGGCCGAAGTGTCGCTCAAGGCCGGCGGACCGTTCTCCCTGCACCTGCGCGGCGACCTGGCGCCGGCCTGCCTCGACCAGGTGCTCGGCCGCTGGTGGACGGACCTGTGGTCGCTGTTCCGTGTGCGCAGGCATCCTCACGCGTACATCGACGTCGACGGCGAGTGGATGAAGCTCGGCGCCCGGACCACGGGCCGGGTGAAGCTCGATGACTTCACGTTCATGGGCGCGCCTTTCCGCGGGGTCGAAGTGACGGTGGACGCTGACGCGAGGCGCACGGTCATAGGGCTGGAGGACCTCGCCGGCGGAAGCCTGCCCGCCGACGGCTCGGTCGACGGAAAGGTGACCTGGGACTGGAGCCTGCCTCCGGAGGCCGCCGGCCCGAACGTCGACGTCAGCGGTGACATGGAGCCGTGGATCGCCGCGCGGTGCGCCGGCGAATCCTTCGGCGAGACTTTGAAGGGCCTGCGGCTGCCGGCGGGCCGGAGACTCCGCGTGGTCGCACGTCCCGAGGGCGGCAAGCCGGCGGTCACCGCCGAGATCTCCGCGCCCGGCATCAGTCAGGCCTGGGGGTTTCCGCTGCTGAACCTGAAGGCGAAGACGGAGGGCGCCGGCGAGCGGATGACCATCCGGACGACCTTCGGGCTGGCGGACGGCGAAGCGCGGCTGGACGTGAAGGGGGACGTCCTGCGGAAGCCGGCCGTCGATTTTTCCATTCTGGGCTCAAGGCCCGAGCTTCTGATGGCCGCCTTCGAGGGGACCCAGGTTGAGCGCACGGGCAATGCCCGACTGGACCTCAGTTTCAAGGGCACAGTCGACCTCCGGACCCCGCGCCAGCTGCGAGGGCTGGGCGACTACCGCCTGGTGGACCCCGAACTCAAGAAGGTCAGGCTCCTGGGGGGCCTTTCGGGCCTGCTCGAGGAGCTCGGCGTCAACCTCACCTCCTATGACCTTCAGGAGGCCCGGGGGACCTTCGGCTGCCTGGAGGGCAAAGCCTACCTCCCTGACCTCACCGTGACCGGCCCCCAAGCCATGCTCACCTTGTCGGGGGTGGGCGGCTTGGAGGGGGGGCAATTGGACTTCATCGGAGACTTCTCCCTCATAGAAAAGCAGGGGATTCCCCTGATCGGCCTCCTGAACCCGAATCGAGCCTTGATCGGGCTTACGAAAATAAGGGTAAAAGGCAGTTTTTCTAAGCCCGAAACCTCCGCACTGCCTAGGCTATCAGACTTCATTAAGTCAATGAAAGAAAGCGACTTAGGTAAAATTCCTGACGTCCTCAAGGAATGAGGGGTTGATTTGTAGGACTGAAGCGGTGTATCAGTCTGACTTCACCCCCATGACGGAGGCAAATCCCTTGGACCTAAGCAAAATCAAACAAGTGGTGGACCTGATGAAGAAGTCCGGTCTGTCCGAGTTCGAAATCCAAGACCAGGAGTTCAAGCTGCGCATCAAGCGGGACGTGGGGGGACAGCCCGCCGTGTTCCAAGCCCCGGCCGCGGCCGCTGCCGCCCCGGCTCCGGCTCCGGCTCCGGCCCCCGCCCCTGTCGCGGCCGCCGCCCCCGCCGCCCCCGTCGCCGCCCCTGCCGCCGACCCCGGGGTCAAGGTCATCACTTCCCCCATGGTGGGCACTTTCTACGCATCCCCCTCCCCGGACAATCCCCCGTTCGTGACCGTCGGCTCCCCCGTGAAGCCCGACACTGTCGTCTGCATCGTCGAGGCGATGAAGGTCATGAATGAGATCCAGTCCGAACTCAACGGAACCATCGTCGAGTGCCTGGTCGCCAGCGGCACTTCCGTGGAGTTCGGCCAGCCGCTCTTCCGCGTGAAGGTCAGCTGAGCCCCGGAGCACGCGCATGAACAAGATCCTCATCGCCAACCGCGGGGAAATCGCCCTGCGCGTCATCCGCGCCTGCCGCGAACTCGGCATCAAGACCGTGGCGGTCTACTCCCAGGCCGACGAGCAGTCCCTGCACGTGCAGCTGGCCGACGAGGCGGTGTGCATCGGTCCCGGCCCCAGCAAGGACTCCTACCTGCGCGAGGACCGCATCATCTCGGCGGCCGAGATCACCAACGTCGACGCCATCCATCCCGGCTACGGCTTCCTCTCCGAGCGCGCCGGCTTCGCGGAGAAGTGCGCCGCGGCCAACATCAAGTTCATCGGCCCGATGCCCGAGGCCAGCCGCCGTATGGGCGACAAGGCCGTGGCCCGGCAGACCGCGACCAAGGCCAAGGTGCCCTGCGTGCCCGGCACCGACGGACCGGTGGACAACCAGCGCGAGGCCATCAAGGAGGCCCAGCGCATCGGCTTCCCCGTCATCATCAAGGCCGTGGCGGGCGGCGGCGGCAAGGGCATGCGCATCGTGCACAACGCGGCGGCCTTCGCCAAGGAGTTCGAGAGCGCGCGCGCCGAGGCGGAGAAGGCCTTCGGCAACGGCTCGGTCTACATCGAGAAGTACATCGAGCAGCCCCGCCACATCGAGTTCCAGATCCTGGCGGACGAGCACGGCAAGGTGCTCCACCTCGGCGAGCGCGACTGCTCCGTGCAGCGGCGCCACCAGAAGCTGATCGAGGAGTCCCCCTCCCCCTTCCTCACGCCCCGCCTCCGCGAGGAGATGGGCAAGGTCGCCGTGAAGCTCGCCGAGAACATCGGCTACCAGAACGCCGGCACGCTCGAGTTCCTCGTGGACCGGCACGGCAAGTTCTACTTCATGGAGATGAACACGCGCATCCAGGTGGAGCACGGCGTGACCGAGGAGGTCACGGACATCGACCTGGTGCGCCGCCAGATCCTCGTGGCCTGCGGCGAGAAGCTGGAGCTCTCCCAGCGCGACATCCGCATCAACGGGCACGCCATCGAGTGCCGTATCAACGCGGAGGACCCCGCGCGCAACTTCACGCCCAGCCCCGGCACGATCGGGCTCTACTACGCGCCCGGCGGTCACGGCGTGCGCGTGGACTCCCACTGCTACTCGGGCTACGTCATCCCGCCGCTCTACGACTCGATGGTGGCCAAGCTCATCTCGGTGGGCGCCACCCGCCAGAAGGCGCTGGACCGCATGCACCGCGCGCTGAGCGAGTACATCATCCGCGGCGTCCACACGACCATCCCGGTCTGCCGCGCGATCATGAAGGACCCGGTGTTCCGTCAGGGCGGAGCGACGACGAAGTACCTTGAGGACTTCTTCGAGCGCACGCCCAAGGAGCTCTGGTCGGCGGCGCCGCTCACCTGAGGACGCCGGCGGCATGAACGGCCGCAGGCGCCCCACCCCGCCCCCGCCTCTCCGTACGGGAGGCGACCTGCTCCGGCATGCGAACCGCGAGATGCGACGGGCCGGGGTGTCCCACGGGCAGGGCTTCCTCGGACCGGAGGAGGAGTCGCTGACGCTGCTCGGGCACGCGCTCGGACTGGCCTGGGAGGACCTGCCTTCCTGCTTCCGCAAGCCGGTGCCCGCGGAAGCCGCGACGCGGTTCCTCGAACTGCTGCGCAGGCGCACGGTGGATCGGACGCCGACGGCCTACCTCGTCGGCGAAGCCTGGCTGGGCGGGCTGCGCTTCAAGGTGGACGAGCGGGTGATCATCCCGCGCTCCTACTTCGTGGAACTGATTCCGGAAGTCATCCCCGCCTGGCTGCCGCCGGCGGAGAGGATCCTCCGCGTGGCCGACGTGTGCACGGGCTCGGGCTGCCTGGCCGTGCTGCTCGCGCGCCGCTTCCCCAAGGCGAAGGTCGACGCCACCGACCTCTCCGAGGCGGCCCTGGAAGTGGCCGCGGAGAACGTCGCCGCCCACGGACTCAAGGGGCGCGTCCGCCTGCACCGCACCGACGTCATGCGCTCGCTGGCCGGGGAGCCGCGCTACGACCTGATCATCAGCAATCCGCCTTATGAACCGACGGAGGTTCTGCGAGGGCTGCCCGCCGAATTCCACCGCGAGCCGCCGGAAGCGCTGGTGAGCGGGAAGGACGGGCTGGACGTGATCCGCCGGCTGCTGCGGGAGGCCGCCTCGTCGCTGCTCCCGCACGGCGCTTTGGTCATCGAAGTCGGCGGCCTGCGCGAAGCGATCGCGCGCGCATGGCCGCGTCTGCCGGTCTGCTGGCTGCCGACGGCCGACGGCTCCGACTGCGTGGGGCTGATCCACGCCGCCGACCTCACGGCGTTCACCAGGCCCGGTCGGCGCGCCTCGACTCGAGGAGCGACTGGGTCTCGGCGGAAAGCGCGGGGAAGAAGTCGAGGCCGGTGAGCTCCTCGAGGCGGTCGACGCTGACGACGTAACGGGTCAGCTCGCGGTCGCGCCACTTCTCCTCGTGCGGAACGAGGTAGGCGACGGCGCGCACGCCACGGCCGGCCTCGTCATATTCGGCGATGATAGCCCAGAACGCCTCGGGGACGGGGATGCGGCCGAACCTGGTAGGGGCGGCCCCGTAGACCGGCCCCACGACGACCCAGACCTCGCCGTAGCGCTCGACGTAGCGCTGGGCGATGCGCTGCTCGAGGTCCTTCCAGAGCCCCGCGTTGAGCGCATGCAGCTGCGGAGCGACGTTGCTCATGAGGAAGGTCTCGTTCTGGGCGTCCACGCCGTGGCAGACCGCGACGGCGTAATTGGGCGCCATGTGCCCGCGGTCGTAACCGGACCGCGTGTACTCATCGGTGCGGACCAGGGCCGAAGTCCGGCGATCGGTGCGGAACGACGACGGCCGCGGAGGCGACTGGCCGGAATGCGGGAAGACGCGGTAGGCGGCCCAACGCGGCCCGGGCAGGGCGTTGTCATAGCCGACCGAATGGCCCCGGTTGGAAAGGCGCTGCAGGCCCACCCGGTCGAGCGGCTCCCCGTAGGCGCAGACCGACCCGGGGGCGGGCGGTGGAGCCGGCACCACTTCGCCCTGCACCGACAAGGTGGCGTCCGCCACCCGGTCGAGCCAGCCCACCACACGTCGCGGCGTCTCGCCGTCCTCGCGCACCCTGTCGACGAGATCGAGCGCCGGCCCCTCGATGGCTTTCTTCCCCGGGCGGTCCAGCAGGCCGTAGGTCGCCGCGAGCGCCGCGGCGAGGATGACCGCCGTGAGCGCGAGCCAGCCGATGAGCCTGAGGATGCGACGAGTCATGCCCGGGTGAGATAGAATGCCTGCCAGACCCAATGCACGAGGAGCGCCGCGACCAGACCGCGGCGCAGCCACGAGCGGCCGGATTCATCCATGGCGATCCTCAGCCGCAATGGATCACGGCTGACCAGGACGTACGCGGAGTAGAGCGTCCACAGGCACAGCCCGAGGACGGTCAGCGTGAAGCCCGGATGGTAGAGCAGGGCCTGCCAAGGATCGAAGGCGACCAGGCAGCGTGCCGAACGCGTGCCGCCGCATCCGAGGCAGGGCAGCCCCGTCCACTTCATGAGCAGGCAGTCCGGCAGGCTCCACCCGGTGGCGAACCAGAGGAAGGCGGCGGCGGCGCCGCCCAGGAACGTGGCGCTCCAGACGAGCTCGTGCCTCAGCTCGCCGGGGTAAGGGGGCCTGCGGATCAAGCGCAGCACCGGTCAGCGGCTCACAAGGAGCCCTAACACCCCCACGGGAAGCAGGCAGCAGCAAGCGCAGAGCACGAACCAGACGAAGCAGGAGATGCCGAACTGCGCCCAGGGATTGACGCCGGTCGCCGCCCCGACCGCGCGGAAGTAGACCACACAGAAGGGGATGAAAGTCAGCACGCCCACGATCAGCTGGGCGCGGAGGTCGAAGGCCAGCAGTTGGAAAGGGGCGGCCAGGAGCAACAGCGCTCCGCTGGCCAGCAGCGTGGCGGCCGCGGTGCGCTCAGCCGGCACCCTGATCTGGAAGATCCTCTGGCCGACCCAGTGGGCGAGGCCGACGCCCGCGTAGAAGATAGGGGCGAACGCCAGTCCGATGACCGCCTGAAAGACCATCAGGCCGAGCGGAGTCGGCGGCGTGCGGGCCATCTGGTCGGCGAACTCGTTGAACTGCGGGAGACCGAAGCCCCGGATCATGGAGGCGAGGGCCTCGTTCTGCTGGCCGGCCAGGAAGACGCCGGCCAGATTGAAGGGCGCCGCGAAGGCCAGGGCCACGTAACAGAAAAGCAGCCAGTCGCCGAAGCCGAGGCGTCCGGTCGACAGGACGGAGGGGTCGAAGATCGCCTGCCTCACGGTCGCGAAGAACGATCCGGCCGACTTGCTCCGCTCCCAGGGAATCTCGGAGGTGACGGAAGGGGCGGC
>Ga0169931_10009612_pt1 | contig 13919 bp, 10 predicted proteins | sample Kivu_15m_20L_FD_129675 | JGI IMG/M metagenome (GOLD analysis project Ga0169931, IMG submission 129675) | Freshwater microbial communities from Lake Kivu, Western Province, Rwanda to study Microbial Dark Matter (Phase II) - Kivu_15m_20L... | ecosystem: Environmental > Aquatic > Freshwater > Lake...
ATCCAGCGCCGGGCGTACGGGCTACGCGACGAGGAGTATCTGCGACTCAAGATCCTCACATGCATGCTCCCGGAGCTTTGAAACCCAGCGATTTCACCCACTCGATTTCCTGAAGAGCCAAAACAATAAAACATGTAAAAACGATTCAAAAACTTCCTTTATTGGCCGGTATCCACGGTTCGGTTAACCGCGTGGGTGAGGTGATGCCGCACAGGTCGGGGTCTGTCCGGGTCTGGCGCAGCATGCCCGGCGCGACGTCGGAAACCGCGCGGCACCCTCACCCGCCGGCCCGGTGAAATAGAATCCGCTTTCGTTTCCTTTCCGGATGCCCCGATGGCCAGTTCTTCGCGCAGGCGTGGTGATCCTGCTGTCAGCCTCGTGGGCTGCAGGCGCCGGGCATCTCGTTGCATGCCGTGCCGACGGCGCGTCCGCGCGCTGCTGATCGGGCTGTCTCTGCTGGCGACCGCCGCCAGGGCAGATACGCTGCTGATGACCACCGGCGAGCGCCTCCACGGCCGCCTCGTCGGGGAAGAGGGCGAAGCGCTGGTGTTCGAATCCGATGCCCTGGGCGTCGTGCGTGTGCCGCGCGGGCGCGTCGAGAGCGTGAGCGCCGAGGCGGCGAGCGCAGCCGTACTCGAGGCGGTGGCGCCGGAGCCGCAGGCCCCCGTGATTGCCGCCGTTCCACCGGTCGCTGCCCCTGTCGAGGAGGATCGTACCGCCTCGGAACTGCCGCCCGACCGTCCCGCGCCACCGTCCGCGCCCGAGACCCGCAAGCAGGAGGACCTGCTGCGGCTGTGGGTCGATCAGGGACTGCGCTACCAGATCGTGCAGCCGGTGGTGATCTGGCGACCCTTCCAGGATGCGCCTCCCCTGATGGATGAGGAGGTCCGGATGACGGGCCGCATGGGCATCCGTGGCTCTGTCGATGTGGCGGGCTTCGAGACCTCGCGAGGGCTCGATCCGATCGGCGCCGACGTCGTCCTGCGGGCGCTGAGGTTGTACACCACGGGGGAGTTCGGACCCACCAGTTCGTATGCAGTGCAGTTCGGTGTGATCGACGGCGCCCCCTACCTGCATCAGGCGAGCCTGCGCTGGACCGGGGTCCCCCGTGTGCACAACGTCAGCTTCGGATACCTGGGGATTCCCCAGACCCTGGAGAACGTCCTGCCCTTCGGTGGCGCGGTGTTCATGGAGCCGCCCCTGCCGGTCCTGGCCTTCGCGCCAGGCAACCGCATGGGGCTCCAGATCGAGCGACCGTTGTGGGAAGGGCGTGCATCACTCACCGCGGGCATCTACTCGCTGGGCGCGGATCCGGGCCTGAACTTCGGGGACCAGACCCAGTCCCTGGTGCGCCCCACCGCGCGCTTAGCGGCGCTGGTGTGGGACGGCCAGGACGACAAGGGGCAGCGACGTCTGCTGCACCTGGGGGTGAGCACGGCGTTGACCGTGGCCCGCCAGTCGGCGGTCCGGTACCGTGTCCGGCCCGAGAGTTTCGTCGCTCCCTTCGTCGCCGACACCGGAACCATCGACGCGCACGGCGCGGCCTTCGGCGGCGCCGAACTGTTCTGGATGCGTGGACCGGTCACCGTCCAGGGCGAGGCGATGCTCAACCGTCTCATCGACGACAGTCGCTCCTACGTGTTCGGCGGTGCCTACGTGCTCGCCGCCTGGGCGCTGACCGGCGAGCAGCCGGGCTACAACACGACCGTCGGCGTGCCCGACCGCATCATCCCCCGCAAGGATTTTTCCAGGGCCGCCGGCACCTGGGGCGCGTGGCAGGTCGCGGCCCGTTACTCGATGGTTGATCTGACCTACGGCACCGTGGCGGGCGGCAAGGTCGATGAGGTGTCGCTGGGCCTGAACTGGTGGTGGAGCCGCTACCTGCGCTGGCAAGTCAACTACGGTTACGCCTGGATCCAGGGCGGTCCCACGCCGGGTGCCCTGCAAGTGCTGCAGGGGCGGATGCAACTCATGTACTGAGGGTGGCTCGCCACGTCCGGCATATCGGGTATCTGCAGGCGCCGCGCGGCAGGCAGGGGCGGTTCGACCGCGGCGCCGTGCTTGTTATAGTCACTGGTCCCGATGCAGCCTCCGCCCCATGAGCCTCAGCGTTCTTCCCCAAGCCCTTTCCCTTCCGATGCTGGCAGCCGTATCCGACGACCCGGACCGTTCCGCATGACCGCCACGATCTCCGATCACCGTGCACTGTTCCTGTCCGGCGTACCGCTGATGGACGTGCGTGCGCCGGTCGAATTCGAACAGGGCGCGTTCCCGGGGGCACGGAACCTGCCGCTGCTAGACGACGGGGAACGTGAACAGGTCGGTACCTGCTACAAACGACACGGCCAGCAGGCGGCCATCGAACTCGGGCATCGCCTGCTGGCTGGTGATCACCGGTGCGACCGCATCGATGCGTGGGTGCGCTTCGCCCGCGCTCATCCCGAGGGCGTCCTGTACTGTTTCCGCGGTGGCCTGCGCTCCGAGATCACGCAGCTCTGGTTGAAGGAGGCGGCTGGCATCGACTATCCGCGTGTCGCCGGCGGCTACAAGGCCATGCGCAACTTCCTTCTCGACACGCTGCGTCTGGCGGCGGCCGAGCCTGAGTGGGTGGTGGTGGGAGGGCTCACCGGGACGGGCAAGACCGACCTCATCCTGGCGCTGGACAACGGCATCGATCTCGAGGCGCATGCCAATCACCGCGGATCGAGCTTCGGCAAGCGCGTGTTGCCCCAGCCCGCCCAGATCGACTTCGAAAACCGTCTGGCGGTCGACCTGCTGCGGCGCAGGGCTGCCGGAACGACCTGGTTCGTGGCCGAGGACGAAGGCCGCAACGTCGGGCGCTGTTGTGTGCCCGGAGAGCTCGCGGAGCGCATGCGTTCCGCCCCACTGGTATGGCTGGAGGACACGTTCGAGGCCAGGGTGGAGCGCATCCTGCGCGACTACGTGGTGCTGCAGCGCCAGGACTTCGACGCGGTGCACGGTCCGGAACAGGGCTTCGCCCGCTTCGCCGATCACCTGCAACAGGGCATGGACGGCATCGCGCGACGGCTCGGGGGCGAGCGGCATCAGCGCCTCTCGTCACTGCTGCGAGAGGCGCTGGCGATCCAGGCGGGCGAGGGCGACGTCGCCGCGCACCGGGAATGGATCGCCGGGCTGCTGCGCGAGTACTACGACCCGATGTACAGCTACCAGCGCGAGCAGAAGGCCAGGCGCATCGTGTGTGCCGGTGACCGGGAGACCGTGCTCGCGCATCTGCGCCGCCACGGGCCGGGTTGAGGAAGAACGCTCGCCGCGTCGAAGGATGCCCGCGGCGCGTCCGGCGGCCGCCCGGAGACCGGCGGCGCATGCGTGGCGCCGACCCGGGGTTGTCTCCGCGCGAGGGGCGCGTCAGAGACTTTTGTGCGCGAGCCGCGCCGCGTTCTGCTCCCAGTGGCGTCCGTCGAAGGGGACGATGCCCACGCTGGCCGGTCGGCTTTCCAGGCAGCGCAGGTTCACGTCCACCCCATCCGGGTTCGAGCGCGGGATGTAGAACGACTTGATGCCGCAGATCCGGCAGAAGCGGTGCTGCGCCACGCCGGTGTTGAAGGTGTAGGTGACGAGCGCATCCTCGCCGGACAGCAGTCTGAAGTCGCGTCGTGGCACGATGAGGTGCAGAAACCCGCTCATGCTGCAGATCGAGCAGTTGCAGTCCTCGACCTCCACCGTCTCGGGCACCTCCACCTCGAAGCGGACCGCGCCGCAGTGACATCCTCCCCGGTGGATCATGCGCATTCCTCGGCAGTTCGGCGATCAAGACGCCGCGACCACGACAGTGTCCGCGCTTCCCATGACGCGATGCAAGCGCCGGCCGTTCGGCAGGTCCGGCGATCGACCTGACCGGCGATGCGCGGCCTGGGGCGCCACGCGCCCGACCGCTGTCCCCGGGGCCAAGGAACAAGGAAACATCCGCGCAACCACGAAGGCATGGCCGCGCCCGTCGCGGCCCTGATCCCCCGGGCCGCGGTTACAATCAGCAGCGCGGTCTGGCCGGTTCCCGGAGTGGTGGGTGTCCACCAGCCGCGCCACGGTCGTACCTTCCCAGGGGGCATCATTTCCTACGCGTCGATCTTCCGGCCGGGGTTGTTCTCCGGGCAGGCCGTTGTGGTCACCGGTGGCGGGTCCGGTATCGGACGCTGCACCGCGCACGAACTCGCCGCGCTCGGCGCGGCCGTGGCGCTGGTGGGGCGCAACGCGGCGCGGCTGCAGGCTGTCCAGGCCGAGATCCTCCAGGCCGGCGGGGTGTGCAGCATCCATGTGTGCGACATCCGCGAGGAGCCCGCGGTCGAGCAGTCGGTGGCCGACATCCTGGTTCGGCATGGTCGCATCGACGGGCTGGTGAACAACGCCGGCGGCCAGTTTCCCGCACCCCTGGAGGCGATCTCCGCGAAGGGCTGGGACGCGGTGGTCCGCACCAACCTCACCGGCGGTTTCCTGATGGCGCGCGAGTGCTACCGGCAGTGGATGCGCGGCCAGGGCGGGGCCATCGTCAACATCCTGGCCGACATGTGGCTCGGCATGCCGGGCATGGGCCACTCCGGCGCGGCCCGGGCCGGCATGCTCAACTTCTCCGAGACTGCTGCCCTCGAATGGGGGCCCGTGCGCGTCAATGCCGTGGCACCGGGCTGGATCGCGTCCAGCGGCATGGATCGCTATCCGCCCGAGATGGCGCCGATGATCCGCGGCCTGCACCGCAACGTGCCGCTGCACCGTCTCGGCACCGAGTCCGAGGTGTCCGCCGCCATCGTGTTCCTGTTGTCGCCTGCGGCCGCCTTCGTTTCCGGCGCCTGCCTGCGTGTCGACGGCGCGGCCCCGAACGCCAAGCGCGTGGCGGCTTCCGTGGGCACCGGCAGCGCCAATGCGGCATTCGATGGCTTCCATCTCGCCAGCCGCCCCGCCGTGCTGGGTGGCGGGGAGGGCTGAACATGGCGCTGTTCGACACCCGCCTCGATCTGCGCTCGGCGGCCCACGCCGCCAACCGGGCGCACATGGAAGCACTGCTGCGGCAGTTGCGCGCCGCGGAGGAGCGCACCCGCCAGACTTCCGCCGCGGTGGCGCCGCGCTTCGCCAGGCTGGGCAAGCTGCTTCCCCAGGACAGGGTCGGTCTGTTGCTCGACCCGGGCATGCCCCGGCTGGAACTCTCCACCCTGGCCGGTTTCGGTCAGGACAAGGACGACCAGGGCCGGCTGTGCAAGGCAGACGCCACGGTGCCGGGCGGGGGGGCCATCGCTGTCATCGGCTACGTGTCGGGTGTGCGCTGCCTCGTTGTGGCCGACGATGCCGGCATCGATGCCGGCGCCCTGCAGCCGATGGGCATCGAGAAGTTCCAGCGGGCCCAGGACATCGCCCTGGCGAACCGTCTGCCCTTCATCCACCTGATCGAATCGGCGGGGGCTAACCTGCTGGAGTACCGCGTCGAGCACTTCGTGCTGGGTGGCCGCGGTTTCCACAACCTCGCCCGGCTGTCTGCCGCGGGCATCCCCGTCATCGGCGTGGTGCACGGTTCCTCGACGGCAGGCGGGGCCTACATGACCGGTCTGTCGGACGTGGTGATCATGGTGCGCGGTCGGGCCCGTGCCTTCCTCGCCGGTCCGCCGCTGCTCAGGGCTGCGACCGGCGAGGTGGCCAGCGACGAGGAACTGGGCGGCGCCGAGATGCACGCCACGGTCTCCGGGCTTGCCGAGTACCTCGCCCAGGACGATGCCGACGCGCTGCGTCTGGCGCGCGATGTGGTGTCACGGCTGCCGTGGGCGCGAGACGGGCTGCCGCTGCCGGAGGGGCCGCCGCCCCGTCTGTCCACCGACGATCTGCTTGGCATCATGCCCGCCGACCCGAAGAAGCCGGTCGACATGCGCGAGGTAGTGGGGCGCATCGTCGACGATTCCGACTTCCTCGAGTTCAAGGCGGGCTTCGGCTCGCGCACCGTGTGCCTTCACGCCCGGCTCTGCGGCATGCCGATCGGCATCATCACCAACAACGGCCCCCTGGACCCGGACGGCGCGGACAAGGCGACCCACTTCATCCAGCATTGCTGCCAGACCGGGCTGCCCCTGGTCTACCTGCAGAACACCACCGGGTACATGGTCGGCACGGCCTCGGAGCGCGCCGGCATGATCAAGATCGGCTCGCGCATGATCCAGGCCGTCTCCAACGCCACCGTGCCCCAGGTGACCATCATGTGCGGTGCCAGTTTCGGGGCGGGCAACTACGGCATGTGCGGTCGCGCCTTCGGGCCGCGCTTCGTATTTTCCTGGCCGAACGCCCGGACCGCGGTCATGGGGGCGGAGCAGGCCGCGGGCACCATGGCGCTGGTCATGGAGGAGGGCGCCCGGCGCCGCGGCGCGCCGGTCCCCGAGGCGGCAGTGGCCGCCATGCGCGCCCGCGTGGTGGAGACCTTCGAGCGCCAGCAGTCGGCCTTTCATACGTCCGGACTGCTGCTGGACGACGGCGTCATCGACCCGCGCGACACGCGGCGGGTGCTGGCGCTGGTGCTGTCGGTGTGCGCCGAGGCCGAGCGGCGTTCCCCGAGACCCCTGGACTTCGGCGTCGCGAGGATGTGACCCCATGCAGCTCACCCAGGAACATGTCGAACTGCAGCGCACCTTGCGCCGCTTCATCGACAACGAGATCAATCCCCATGTGGACGCGTGGGAGGCGGCCGAGACCTTCCCCGCCCACGAGCTGTTCCGGAAGATGGGCGCGCTCGGGCTGCTCGGCGTCAACAAGCCGGTGGAATACGGCGGGCTGGGGCTGGACTACTCCTACGCCCTGGTGGTGGCGGAGACCCTCGGCCACATCCGCTGCGGCGGGGTGCCGATGGCGATCGGCGTGCAGACCGACATGGCGACGCCGGCGCTGGCGCGCTTCGGCTCTCCGGAGGTGTGCGAGCAGTTCCTGCGCCCCAGCATCGCCGGCGAGTTCGTCGCCTGTCTGGGCGTGTCCGAGACCGGGGCCGGTTCGGACGTGGCATCCATCCGCACCAGCGCGCGCAAAGACGGTGGCGACTATGTCATCAACGGCGGGAAGATGTGGACCACCAACGGCACCCAGGCGGACTGGATGTGCCTGCTGGCCAATACCTCCGACGGTGCGGCGCACGCCAACAAGACCCTCATCTGCCTGCCCATGGATACGCCGGGCATCACGGTCGAGCGCAAGATCCGCAAGATCGGGATGATGGCGTCTGACACCGCGCAGATCCACTTCGACGACGTGCGCGTGCCACAGCGCTTCCGTATCGGCCAGGAGGGCCAGGGCTTCATCTACCAGATGCGCCAGTTCCAGGAGGAACGCCTGTGGGCCGCTGCCTCCGCGGTGGAGGGACTGCTGCGTAACATCGACGAAACCGTAGACTACATCCGCGAGCGGCGCATCTTCGGCCAGGCGGTGCTGGACCATCAGGCAGTGCACTTCCGCCTCGCCGAACTCAAGACCGAGATCGAGGCCCTGCGGGCACTCACGTATCGCGCGGTCGACCTTCACCTCGACGGGCAGGATGTCACCGAATTGGCGTCCATGGCCAAGCTCAAGGCCGGGCGGCTGCTGCGCGAGGTGCCTGACGCCTGCCTGCAGTATTGGGGCGGCATGGGCTTCACCTGGGACAATCCGCTCTCGCGCGCCTACCGCGACGGGCGGCTGGCGTCCATCGGTGGCGGTGCCGACGAGGTCATGCTGTCCATCATCTGCAAGCACATGGGCATCCTGCCGCGGCGCGCATGATCCATACCCTGCTCCACGAGGGCGTGCTGTTCGTCACGCTCAACCGCCCGGAGGCGCGCAATGCCCTCGGTGACGCCATGCTCGACGGTCTGGAGCAGGCCCTCGAACTGGTGGCCACGGGGCCCTCCGTGCGGGCCATGGTGCTGCGCGGAGCCGGCGGGCATTTCTGTGCAGGCGGCGACTTTGCGCAATTCAGGGCCCTGATGGCCAGCGAGCCCGGCGACCCGGATCCGATCGCGTTGGTCAATCGCCGCTTCGGCCGGCTGCTGCAGGGGATCGTGGCCTGCGAGGTGCCGGTGCTGGCCATGGTGCAGGGCGCTGCCGCCGGAGGCGGTTTCGGCCTGGTGGCCGCGTGTGACGTCGTGCTGGCCACCACAGATGCGCGTTTCTCCATGCCGGAGCTGGGCCTGGGCCTGCCACCCGCCCAGATCGCCCCGTTCGTGGCGCGGCGGCTCGGGACCGGTGCAGCGCTGCGGCTCATGCTCTCGGGCGAGCGCCTGGACGCGGTGGAGGCGCAGTCGCGCGGGCTGGTCGACGAGGTGCTGGTAGACGAGTCCGCCTTGCGCAGTGCCGCCGGGCGCTGGCTGGCGCGCTGGGCCCGCGCCGAGCCCGGTGCCGTTCGAGCAACCCGGCGCATCCTGGCGGCTGCGACTGGCGGACCGCTCGGCGACAGCCTCGACCTCGCCGCCCGTGAGTTCGCGGCCTGCCTGCGCAGTGGCACCGCGGCCGAGGGACTCGCAGCGCTGTCCGTTCGCCGTGATCCGGCCTGGAGCACGCCCTTCGGCGGCTGGCCGGAGCTGCCATGAGTTTCCGGCGGCTGCTGATCGCCAACCGCGGCGAGATCGCCGTGCGCGTCGCGCGTACCGCTCGGCGCATGGGTCTGTCGACCGTCGCCGTGTACTCGGACGCCGACGCGTCCGCACCGCATGTCGCCACCTGCGATCACGCGGTCCACCTCGGCGGCAGTGCGCCGGCCGAGTCCTATCTGGCGATCGACCGGGTGATCGACGCCGCCCGGCGCAGCGGTGCCGAGGCGGTGCATCCCGGTTATGGTTTCCTGTCGGAGAACGCCCGTTTCGCGCAGGCCGTTGTCGATGCCGGGTTGGTGTTCGTCGGCCCCGATCCGGCGGCCATCGCCGCGATGGGAGACAAGGCCCTGGCGCGGCGGCGCATGGCGGCCGCAGGCATCCCCGTGTTGCCCGGCTACGACGACGAGGACCAGAGCGATGCGGCACTCGTCGAGGCGGCGGGGCGCATCGGATATCCCGTGATGATCAAGGCGGCCGCAGGCGGCGGCGGACGCGGCATGCGGCTGGTGCACACACCCGAGGCCCTGCCCGCGGCGCTGATGTCGGCGCGCTCCGAGGCGGCCGGCGCATTCGGCGATGCGCGGCTGATTCTCGAGCGCGCCCTGCTCGCGCCGCGCCACGTCGAGGTGCAGGTGCTCGCGGACGCACGTGGCCACACCCTGCACCTGGGCGAGCGCGACTGCTCCATCCAGCGCCGGCACCAGAAGATCGTCGAGGAGTCTCCCGCGCCCGGTTTCGACGCCCCCCTGCGGGAGCGGATCGGTGCCACTGCCGTCGCTGTGGCGCAGGCGGTCGGCTATCGCGGCGCCGGGACCGTGGAGTTCCTGTTCGAGGACGGCGGCTTCCACTTCATGGAGATGAACACCCGCCTGCAGGTGGAGCACCCGGTCACCGAGGCCGTGACGGGGCTCGATCTGGTGGAGTGGCAGCTGCGCATCGCCCGTGGCGAGCCGCTGCCGTGGTCGCAGGACGGGATCACCCTGTCAGGCCACGCCATCGAGGTCCGGCTCTGCGCCGAGGACCCTGCACTCGATTTCCTGCCCCAGACCGGGCGTGTGGAACTCTGGCGGCCGCCCGCCGGCGCACGGGTGGACCATGCCCTCGCCGACGGGCTCGAACTCACCCCGCACTACGACTCCATGCTGGGCAAGATCATCGTCCACGCGGCATCGCGGGAGCAGGCACGGTCGGCGCTGAGCTGCGCGCTCGACGAGACCGTGCTGCTGGGCGTGGCCAGCAACCGCGGCTTTCTCGGCCAGGTCGTCGACCACCCGGCCTTCGTGGCCGGGGAGGTGTCCACCGCCTTCCTGGGCCGCCACTTCGCAGTGACGGAACAGCGTGAAGCGCCTCCCGATGAATCCACCTGGGCCACTGCGGCGGTCCTGAGCGTTCAGCCGCCAGCCGGTCTGCCGCCCGAGTGGCGGGGCTTCGCCACCAGCGCGGTGGTGCGCCTCCCGGTGCGGCTTGCCTGGCGTGACCGGACGCGCGAGGGGGTGGTCCTGCTGGAGGCCGGGGTGCCGGTCATGGTGTTTTGGAGCGATGGCGTGCAGCACGTCCCCACCGATGGCGGGCTCGTGTCCCGTCGCCGCGGCGACGACATCTTCGTGCAGGATCGAGCCGGCACCTGGGCCTTCTCGGACCTGCGCCTCGGGTCGCGCGCGGAGGAGGAGGGTGGTGCCGCGGATGGTCGTGTGTCTGCGCCCCTCAACGGGCGGGTGGTGCAGGTGGCGGCCGGCGTGGGTGAGGCGGTCCGGCGCGGCGTACCCCTGGTCACCCTGGAGGCCATGAAAATGGAGCACGTCCTCGCCGCGCCGGTGGATGGCACGGTTTCGGCCGTGCACGTGGCGACGGGTGATCAGGTGGGTCCCGGGCGGCTGCTGGTCGAGATCACGCCCGCGTGAGACGTCCGCACGTGTGGTGCGTGTCCCGGCCGGCAGCCGGGCGGCGGCGCTGCATATCGGATCGGGCCTGCAGACGGGGAACGGACACGGTCCAGTCCCTCTGTGCCGCCGAGACAGCGCCGGGGGAATGGGTCTCCGGTCCCGGCGTCGCCGGGTCACGGCACTGACGTACCGGCGGCAGCGGGACCGCCGGCACCACCAACCGGGCGTTACTCGGGCCTGACTTCCAGGTACTTCGAGATCACCTTCCAGCGGCCATTCTGGATCTGGCTCATGCGCGCGTCGTTGATGCCCAGCCGGTTGGTCCTGGTGACGCGGAATTCCGGAGAGCCGAACATGTCGGGCGGAAACACGGTGGATTCCATGACGGCGATGAAGCTGTCCGTGGTGAGGTTCTGCCCTGCCTTCTCTGCGGCCTTGGCGAATATGTCCACCGCCGTGTAGCCGTACACCGAGAACACCGTCGGGTCCTCGCCGAACTTCGCCTTGTAGCGGGACGCCCATTCCACCACGGCCTTGCTCTCCTCGTCCGGGTAGGGGTGCGCCACCGTGTGCACGGCGTAAACCCCTTCGACCGCCTTGCCGCCGAGCTGGTGGATCAGGTTGGTGTACATCGCCGAGGAGCCGATGAAGATGGGGTTGAAGCCGATCTTGCGGGCCTCGGCCACCGTGCCCACCGTCTCGCGGATGATGGTGCCGAGCACCACCATGTCGCAGCCGGCGGCCGCCAGCTTGGCCACCTGCGAAGAAAAATCGGTGGCGCCACGCTTGAACGAGGTCTTCTCGACGAGCGACTGACCGATGGTCTTGAGGCCGGTCTCGGCGCCCCGCACCACCTCGAGACCGTATTCGTCGTCCTGGTAGATGATGCCGATCTTCTTGGCGCCCTTCTCCTTGGCCAGTTGTGGCACCAGCACGCGCATCTGGTCGAAATAGGGGGTGGCGAAGGCAAACTTGAGGCGATGGAAAGGATCGAACATCTGGCGTGCACCCGTGAGCGGCACGAAGTTGATCACGTTGCGCTCGAACTGGATGGGCATCGCGGCCATATTGGCTGCCGTGCCGATGTGGCTGATGATGGCGAACACCTTGTCGTCGGTCGACAGCTTCTGGGCTGCCAGCAGTGCCTTCTTGGGGTCGTAGCCGTTGTCCTCGACCAGATAGCGCAGCTTGCGCCCGCGCACGCCGCCCGCTTCGTTGATCTCGTCCACACGCATCTGCTGGCCGTTGCGGGCCTGCTTGCCATAGCCCGCCAGCGGACCGGACAGGTCCTGGATGGTGGCGATCACGATCTCCTTGTCGGTCACGCCCTGGGTCTGGGCGGCGGCCGGCGTGGCGGCAGTGAGGCCGACGATGGCCGCGGCGGCGAGCGCTGCGATGAGCTTCATGGTTTTTCCTCCTCCGTGGTGTCCGCTTCAGGCGGACTGTCGATACATCGATTCGATCAGCTCCGCGTACTTGCGCTGCACGAAGGCGCGCTTGAGCTTCATCGTCGGTGTCAGTTCCTCGTCCTCCGCGGTGAGCCGCTGGTCGATCAGGCGGAATGCCTTGACCTGCTCCACCCGTGCGAACTGGCGGTTCACCTTTTCAACTTCGGCGCCGATCAGCGCCACGATCTCGGGCGCACGGCACAGGCTGGCGTAGTTGGAGAACGGGATGTCGTTTTCCTGGGCGTACTGCTCGACGTTCTCCTGGTCGATCATGATGAGCGCAGTCAGGTAGGCGCGGCGGTCGCCGATCACCACGGCGTCGGTGATGTAGGGCGAGAACTTGAGCTGGTTCTCGAATTCCGAGGGCGTGACGTTCTTGCCGCCTGCGGTGATGATGATGTCCTTCATGCGGTCGGTGATGCGGAAGTAACCGTTGCCATCGACGCTGCCGACGTCGCCGGTGTGCAGCCAGCCGTCCCGCAGGGTCTCGGCCGTCTTCTCCGGCAGGTTCAGGTAACCCATGAAGACGTTCTGCCCCCGGACCAGCAGCTCGCCCTCGGGGGAGATCGCCACCTCCACGTCCGGTCCGGCCACGCCGATGGTTCCGGGGCGGATGGCTTCCACGGGATTGAAGGTCACCGCGCCCGCGCTTTCGGTCATGCCCCAGGCCTCCACCATGGGCACACCGAGCGCCAGATACCACCTGATCAGGTCGGGAGAGATAGGGGCGGCGCCGGTCACCGCGATCCGGGCGCGGTGCAGGCCGATCATGCGGCGCACGTTGTCCAGCGCGATCCAGCGACCCAGGCGGTAGCGCAGTCGCAGTCCCAGCGGGAGCGACCGGCCGGTCACGAAGCGCTCGGCGACCTCCAGGCCGACGCGCAGCGCCCAGCCATAGGCGAGTTGCTGGGGGCGGGTGGCGTCGCGCACGGCGATGGTGACACCCGAGTAGAACTTCTCCCACACCCGGGGCACTGCTGTCATCACGGTGGGCGAGATCTCGCGGACATTCTCCGGCACGGTGTCCGGGTTCTCGACGAAGTTGAGCACGGCGCCGCCGTGGATGCTGAAGTACTCCCCGCCCACCCGCTCCGCGATGTGGCACAGCGGCAGGAAACACACGCGCTCGTCCGCCTCGCACTGGGGGATCGCGCGCTGGTAGAGCCGGCTGATGAACACCAGATTGTGGTGGCTGATCATGGCGCCCTTCGGCTTGCCCGTGGTGCCGGAGGTGTAGACCAGGATGGCGAGGTCGCCGGGGCTGCGGGCGGCGGCGCGCCGCTCGAACTCCCCGGGGTGGCTGGCGACCCGGGCGCGTCCCAGTTCCCGCAGCTGCGCCAGGCTCATCACCTGCGGGTCCTCGAAATGGCGCAGACCCTCCATGTCGAACACCACGATGCGGCGCAGGCCCGGCAGGCGGGCGCGCACCTCGAGGATCTTGTCGAGCTGCTCCTCGTCCTCGACGAACACCACGACCGAGCCCGAGTCGGCCAGCAGGTACTCGCACTGGGACGCCGAGTCGGTGGGATAGATGCCGTTCGCCACGCCGCCGGCGCACAGCACGCCGAGGTCGGCGAACATCCATTCGCGGTTGGTGCTCGACAGGATGGACGCCACCTCGCCGGGCTCGAACCCCAGCGATGCCAGACCCAGCGTCACCTCGCGCGTGATGTCGCCCAGCTCGCGCCAGGAGGTCGCCTGCCAGATGCCCAGGTCCTTCTGCCTGAGCGCAACGGTGTCCCCCCTGAGCCGCACGGCGTCCAGGAACATGGCCGGAATGGTCGGGCCGTCAGCCAGCCGGGGTGTCACCGCCGGTCCGGCGCGATTCCACAGGGTGATCATCGGTCTGCGCCTCTCACCGCCATTGTTTTTTCTTTTTCCATCGACGCTCGCCGCGCACCCCGGCGTCCTTCATGCCGAGGTAGAACTCGCGGATGTCGTCCTTCTGCCGCAGCCGCTCGCAGGTGTCCTCCATGACGATGCGGCCGACCTCGAGGACGTAGCCGTGGTCGGCCAGCGCGAGG
>Ga0169931_10009613_pt1 | contig 13919 bp, 14 predicted proteins | sample Kivu_15m_20L_FD_129675 | JGI IMG/M metagenome (GOLD analysis project Ga0169931, IMG submission 129675) | Freshwater microbial communities from Lake Kivu, Western Province, Rwanda to study Microbial Dark Matter (Phase II) - Kivu_15m_20L... | ecosystem: Environmental > Aquatic > Freshwater > Lake...
CCAATCCCCAATCCCCAATCCCCAATCCCCAATCCCCAAATTTTACATGATTAAAATTGTATATAAATTAATAAACATATTTAATAAAAAAATTCTATTATTTATACATATTTATATATCAAATATGCATTCAAAAAATATTTTCTCCGAATCACCTTATAAACCAGATATGAATATGCTTAATCGAAAAAATTTTAGATCGAATTCAACCGAAAATATATTTAATCTGAACAGCAAAAATTTTATTATCAATAACATAGATTATGACGATACGGAGAATTTGAAAATAAATGAAGAAGGAGATATAGAAGAAAATCATATCGAAGAAATAAGAAAAAACTTACACAATTGTGAGAATACATTACCAGGGTATATGATATCTGTTATGTTGAAAAAAGGTCATCCCATAAGTGAAGATCTATTGCTAGATGTTATATTGCCCAAAATCAACGATTTGAGAAAACCAGATGGGTCTAAATATAAAGTATTTTTTTATCAAGTTAAAGTTAGAAAAATATTTTAAAAGTAATCAAATCAACTTTGGGATGTTCCGGAATATTTTATAAAGCAGATCCCCTTAAGAATTTATGGTATTTTAAAAATCAAGATGCTTATTACTATTTAAAGAGAGCTATGAATAAATCTGATGGAAAGATTAAGGAAGTAAAAAATGTTCCGGATTCACCTTCTTGTTTAAGTTTGGAAAAAGTAAAAAAAGAGAATAAAATGTTTTGTAAAAGAATGTAAATTTTTATTTATATTTATTTTCTCTTATTTTTCTGATTTAGAAAAATTCAAAAATCCTTAGGTTTGCAAAATTACAAAATGATGAAAGCTTTTAAAATATTAGATGGTATGTTAGAAAATTATAAGAAGGACAAGGAAACTTTTAAAAAATTAAAAAATCCTTTTACCAAGTGTGAATCTTCTTTTGATTTAATAAAAAAATTTCATGGAGATGAAAATAAAATTTTCGGAATTTTAGCAACTTTTAAGTTTTTTAAACCCTTAAGTAAGGAATCATATATATTTAAATTATATTATATTTAGTTTCGAAAATGCTTAAAATATTTTCTCATAAGAAAAAACCTGAGAAAAAAGTTCATTTAACAAAATTAAATATGAAAATGGAAGATTTGGAAAATAAATTAGTGTTGTTTCAGCAAATGTTCTCTAAATTTGAAAATAGTTAAATATATTATTTAGAATATTATATAAAAATTTATATAATATGCAAAATTTTATAGAAGTATATAAAGCGGTTATATGATCAATTGTAACTTTTATAAATTAAAATTTTAGAATAATTTTAAAATTTATGAAATTTTCTAAATTATAATATTTTAAGTGATAAATTAGAGGGAATTAAAAATTATATTTTTAGATGGAAGAAATCGCAACAGAAAGACTAATTCAAGAAAGAAAAGTAAAAATAAATATAAATAAATTTTTAAGGATTGGAGAAAGGATCATCCCCATGTAGATATAACATTTTTAAATAAAATTGTAGATGTTTTATGCAAGACCAACAAAAAAGGACGACGGAACTCAAAATTTATTTAGATGGGAATGTGGAATACCTGGACCAAAAGATGTAAATATATTTAAAATAAAATTAATATAATTCTAGTCTCCATGGGAAGGAGGATTATATAAACTCTTTATGGAATTTCCTGAAGATTATCCAGCTGCTCCACCAAAATGTAAGTTCAGTCAAGTTCTTTTTCATCCGAATATTTATCCTAGTGGAGCTGTTTGCTTGAGTATACTTAATGAAGAAGAAGATTGGAGGCCTAATCTTAAAATTAAGGATGTAAATAAATTAAAATCTTATAGAGTAGCTATTGTTAGGTATTCAAGAACTTTTGAAAAATCCAAATGAAAAGAGTCCTGCCCAGTTAGATGCTTATCAATCTTTTATGTACAATAATTAAAGAAATGTTATTAATAATTTTAGACACAATAAGAGTGATTACATCGAAAAAGTAAAAAAAATGGCCCAGGAGAATAAACCTAATTTTAAATAATCAAATTAATATCTTAATTTTAACATTAGAATGATAATAATTATAAATAGAAATAATTATGATCATTTAAATAATAATTAAAATATACTTATATTATGTTAAGAACTTAGAGACTTAAAATTTATATAAAAATATTAAAGTTCTTCATAAAATCATTTTTTCTTAAAAGAAGGACCAGCCCCAGGGAACCCCATTCCTCCAAACATTTTTTCCATATCTTTCATCATTTGCTCAGTATCAGCTTCATTCATTCCAAACATCTGACCCATTTGACCCATATCGAAAGGCATAAAACCGAATCCTGGCATACCCATATTCATACCCATACTGGGCATACCCATATTCATACCCATACCGGGCATACCCATATTCATACCGGGGATACCACCCATCCCGAACATATCATCGAATTGCATAAATTTAACGTTGGGCTTCTTTTGATTTTTCTTTTTTGTCTTTTTTTCTTTTGTCGCTTCTTCCCAGCTTACTTCAGATCCAAAGTATTCCTCAAATTGTTCTTTGTGATTATCTACATAATGTTTTCTTAATTCTTCGTAGGCAAAGCTAAGATTAGGATCTTTTTCTTCACAATATCTACAGGCATATTTATCATTCTCTAAAGGGACAGAATTATCATCAATAAAGATTTCTAATAAATTTTCATCATCGTTATCCTCTTCATCATTTTCTCCATTTTCTTCATCATCGGTAGTCCACTCATCATCATTATCTGACTTTATATCCCATTTTCCAAGTTCGTGCCTAGATTCTAATCCTCTTCCACTTCCATATATAAATTTAGGTAATTCCCCTTCATTTTGTTTAATAGGATCCTCACGCTTAGAGTAAGGTAAGTTAAATGCCTTTTTTCTTTGATACATCAATTTCATGCTGTGTCTTCCATCAAAAGGTCCACCAGAAGGAGAGACGAATTGAACAAACTTATTTCCAAATATGTCATCATTATTAAACAAATCTGTGAAAATGTCATTAAATGAAAAGTTTTTCATGAATTCCTCAAAGTTCCAGTTATCTTCGTCTACTTTTCCATATTTATCATAGTATCCTCTTTTTTTCGGGTCTGATAATATGGTATATGCATGTGAAATTCTTTGAAACTTTTCGGTCGAAGATGGATCATGAGAATTTTTATCAGGATGCCATTTCTAAATATATTTTCTAATAAAAAATCAAATTACCATAGCTAATTTCTTGTATGCTTTTTTAATCTCTTCAGGGGTTGCTTCTTTACTAATCTCTAGTTCTTCATAAAGGTTGAAATCTCCAAAGGTAGTCATTGATATGAATATAATTAATTAAGATAGTTAAATAAATATTAAACACAAATAGGAATGGTATAAGTGAATATTAAATTTAATAGAAAATTCTTTAAATATAATTCATTGACTTTAATTTATTTGTTACTACTTCATGTAATTGATAATAATCATCTATTCCTTTCTTTGGAACAAATTTCACGACCAAATTTTTATCTTCAAAATATTTCTCTAAAGGAGAAGTTAATTGATTGTAAATATTCAATCTTTCTTTTATTATTGATTCTACATCGTCAGTTCTTTTAATTAATTCTCCTCCACAATTGTCACAGTTATTATGAGATTTTTTTGGTAAAAGAGGCTTCATCAAATAACCTTTTTCATCGATAGAACATATATTATAATTTTTTCCACAATTTTTACACACCCTTCTTCCCAACATCTTTTTAATCAATATTTCCTCATCCAAATCTATTTTGATTACCATATTTATCTGTTTGTAATTTTCAAATTGTTTCGCTTGTGATAATCTTCTTGGATAGCCATCAAGAATAAGTCCTTTTCTATAAATTTGATTGTATAATTTATTCTTAATAAAATCAAACATAAAATCATCTTCGACTAGTTGACCATCTTCAATTAATTTTTTGAAGTTCTGAGATTTTGTATTTTTTTCGTTTTCAACATATTTTCTTAATTCGTCACCAGATGATAAGACATTTATATTCAAATCTTTACTTAACATTTTGGAATAGGTACCTTTTCCTGAACCTGGAGCACCCAACATAAACAAAATAGTTTCACGTTTTAAGACAATTTGTTTCATTTCCTAAGAATATGAAAAATATAAAATTTAAAGAAAATATTAAAATATTTAGTTGGTTTAATTATCTCTTAAAAAATAATTCTAATTAACTTATAAGGATAAAATAAATGAGAGAAAAAGAGAGTGAGGATTACGAATTGGGAAATGAAATAGTAAAAGACGAAGAAATTAAAAATAATTGGAATGGGCCTTTTCATGAAACTAACAAATTAGAAATTTCTTTAAATGAGGAAAAAGAAAACGGAGCTCCAATTGAAAAATCTTCAAATGATGTTAGATTTATAGGAGATATAAATGGAACGAATTCTAATAAAAATAAAGACAGTGCAAGATCCATCTCAAATGACCGATCCTCTATTAAATTGAATAAAACTCGCAAAGATAATTTATTAAATAAACGCCATCTGAACCGAGAAGATTTGGAAAATAGAGAAAGATCCAAACTAGCATGTCTTGTAAGAAAAAAATATACTGCTTTGATGAAAGAATCTATTCGAAATAAAGGCTTTAAAAAAAATTATTATTTTTGTAATTCTCTAAAAAGTTTAAGCTCAAAAATTATTTACGAGCTAACAGGTCAAATATTTCAAGCAATTATTTCTGTATTATCAGTAGTTTTATATATTGTCTCAACCTATTATCCAGATTATTCTGAATTAGATAAATTAAATGGTTCGAACTATGAAATAGTCAATTTCCTGTTTTGGTTTGAATTCGCTTTAGCAGTGGTTATAAATATAGATTGGGTATATAATTTAATAATTGAGAAACGCAAAAAAAAGTTTCTTTTTAACTTTTTAAATATTTTGGATTTAATTATCTTTGTTTCTGTCTATGCAAATTTAATATCCCCTTATACCACGAACTTTGGGTTCATCAGGATATTCAGGGTTATAAGGATTATGAGAATATTTAGGCTGTTTAAATTTGTTAGTTCAACTAAAAAAGATAATTTAGACGAAACAAGAACTGAAATAAATCGAAGGCTAATTTATTCTGTCCTTTTTATTCTCGCAGTAATTTTTGTTTCAACTGGAATCATTCATTTCTTAAACGATACTTTTCCAGAATATTTCAGAATAGTAATTCCTATCTTAGAATCTTATGAATGCGCATCAGGAAATGATTTTGTTGTTAATGAATTCAGGCCAGAATTAACCGGAATAGAAATGGAATTAGAATGTGCCCCAGGAGATGTTCTAGTTAAAAAAAACGGCGTCCTTACATTCGACCTTGCATTTTATTATATGGTTATTACTATGGCAACTGTTGGATATGGAGATATTTATCCAGATACTTCTTGGATGAGACTTGTTATTGGAATATTTGTTATTATTTCGATTATCACAATATCCAAACAAACTTCTGAATTAAATGAAATAATTAAACTAAGATCACATTTTCAAGTCCCTTATTCAGAATTGAAAGGTATCAAACATGTGATTCTAACTGGATTCTTTAATAAGTCAAGTTTGATAAGATTTCTTAATGAATTTTATCATGACGATCACAAAGAAAAAAGTCAACATATTAAAATTATAATCATTCAGAATGAATATCCAGATAAAGAAATTCAGTCTATTTTATTAGATCCAAAATATGAAGAAAGTCTGCATTTTATACAAGGAGATATTTTTTCAGAAATTATTTTAAAATTAGCCAAAACAGGGACAGCAGAGGCAATCATATTAGTAAGTGATCATAACCATGATGATGCTGCCAAAAATGATCAATTTTTAATTCTAGCATGTAAAGCCTTTTCTCAATTTTCTCAATCAAAAATTTACGTCCAATTTAAATATTCACAATCTTTATTACATGATTGGGCAGATTGGGATATCGCATGTTCATCGAGTCAAATTAAAATGAGTATGATAGCGATGAATGGTTTTATTTCAGGATTTGCAACGATGATGATGAACTTAAGCTCTAGCCTTAGTTCTGTAAATAGTGATAATTTTAAAATGGCTCCTTGGATGCACGAATATTTAAACGGTGCTAGTCAAGAGATATATATTGTGAATATCCCAGAAAATTTTGAGTTTCAAATAGATTTTACAAAGTTTATTCTTAAATCCTATCTAACTAACGGCACGTTAGTCATTGGAGTTAAAAAAAAAGTTTATTACCAAGATGATCGGGATATCTTCTATTTCCTATATTTGCTTAATCCAATAAATCCCAAAATAGAGAAAGAAGACGCCTTAATAGTAATATCAAATGATTACAACATGGCCAAATCTATTTTTAATGTAAATAAAAAAAAATCGAAAAATAAAATTACAAAATATCAGGACCCGGAAATTAAAAATAGAAAAGAGGAAGAGAAATTTAATTATTTCATAAACAATATCAAGGATGAGAATATGGTGAATTCAAGCTTTTACTATAAAGATTCGAAAGAAAGAAAAAAAACTTTTTCTAGAATTTCATCTAATTTTTTAATTACAAGTACCACTAACATTCCCAAAATATTTCAAGAAGAGCAACATTTCAAAATTTGGGAAAATAATCCTGAAGAATTAGAGTTACAATTTAAGAATCATTACTTAATTTTTTGCAAAGAAGAATATCTCTGGGAGTTTATGAAATGCTTTGATACTTTATATTCTGATATAATTTTTTTTATATGCGATCATCATCCCTCAACTCAATGGGAGGTTCTTATGAAGTCATTTAGAAATTTAATATTTATAGAATGTTCATACTCAGATTTTGATGATTTAAAAAAACTAGGATTAGAAAAAGCAAAGCATGTGTTTATTCTTACTCATGCGGTAGAAAACAGTAATGTTAGTGATTCAGGAATTTTACCGTTAGTGAAATTAATAGAAGAAAATTTTCCTAAATGTAAGTACACTTTGGAATTAGCAGACGAATTGAACATAAGATACCTCAGCCATGAATCAGAATTAGAAGGGAATTATTTTAGGAGTGTTAAAATATCAAAAGATGCAATCGGAAAAAAGGACACGATAAAGAGAGAAAAAGAAATTTCGACCATGAAGAAATATCCAATAAGACTATGGCCTAAATTCGCGAAGAGTGATATATTTTTTTCTTCTTCACTAGATTCTATAATGGCATTTGCGTTTCATAACGATGGGGTATTAGAAGTAATTATGAAAATATTGGGACTATCTTCTATGATAATAAATAAAAATATTATAGAAAATGCAAAAATATCAATGTACCGTTATGTAGGAACTCAAAGAGGTTATACTTATAAAAATGTGATTAAAAATTTTCTTAAAGTAAGTCCTCCTATTATTCCTATAGCAGTCTATAGAACAAACACAGGAGATAAAATCTTAAAAAATGACAATCCCTATATAATAACAAATCCCAAGAAAGATCTAGACCTGAATACATTTGATAAAGTTATCTGCATAGGTAACCCATCTGATAGTATTTTTAAAGAATTTAAAAATGAAAATTATTATTTTGAAGAAGAACGAAGATTTGGGGAAGCTTCAGATGAATTTGAAGAGAAAAACAACATTTTCAATGTGAATGAAAAAAAATCAAAAATTTTTAAATCAGTTGAAAAAACAATTTCTCCAAGAAAAATACTCAAGAATTTGGATGAAAATCAGTTAATTGATAAATTAAAAGAAGAATTAAGAAATATTAAAAAATTATCAAAAGAATCTGATATTGATCTTACAAAAGAAAACGATGTTGAAAATGTCAACACCCATAAAAATTTGAATTCTAGTTTTAAAATAATTGAAGAAGAAAATTATGAAATAAATGAAATGAAAGATGAATTAGAATCGAGTGCTGATGAAGAAAAAAGCATAATATTAAAAAATAATATAACGGAGTTCAATAATAGTAAAGATAAATTTTTTGAGAATGAAAAAGACATTAAAATAAATTATCATAATAAGATATTTTCCATAGATAATGTAGAAAGATTTGACCTTCATGGAGTTAGCAAATAATCTTACATTTATATTCCCTTTTTTATAATAAATATTTAAATATTTGATTTTTCAAAGAAATTTTCTTGATGTCCTGATTATTTGAATTTTTAAAAAATAAAAATACATGATAAAATATATAACAAAATTTATAAAAATTTAACTATAATAGTATATATTTATCTTTAAAATATAACGATTCTTCATAACTATACGCATAAAAATAAAATAGATAATTAATTTATTCTTTAAATTAAATTGTCATTATTCAAACATATTTGCTTGTTTTACTTTAATCTTCTTCTGGGGACTTTTGATTTAGTACCTTTTTGTACTGTTTTTCTTTCTCCTAAAGCCTTAAAGAAATTATTTTCCGATCTGAAATGATTTTTTGCTTTTCTACCAACATCCTTTAAATGTCTCATGCTTCCTGATCCTTGACCCTTTCTGCTTCTAACTTTAACACCCCATCCATCATCTAAAACTCATAAATTAATTTTTACATCTTCTAGTTTTTGCTCTGGGATATCCACAAGCACCACAAATTTTGTGTTGTCTGTGGAATGTTTTTCTTCCACATCTTCTGCATATTGTGTGAGTCTTATCGTTTCTTGGTCCTTTACTGGTTGTTCCTTTTGTCTTTGTATTTTAAATAGAATTCTTACCATATTGTGTCTTTAGATATAATAAAATTAATATTAATTTAATTTAATTTATATTTAATTATTAAATTAATTTCAGAATTGAGTTTTATTCAAGTATTAATTTTTTATCTCCTACGAATACAAATTTAGCATTTTTATAACGATTGCAAAGGTAGATTGAAATTATCATTAGTATGAAAACTATTATTAACCCTATAATAAGTGATGTAAATTTCGATCTTTCGAAGTCGTTTATTCCTGGGAAAATATTATTGTACTATTATATAAAAAAAGAATAAAATTTTCTATTACTGATGGGAAATCAACGTCATAACTTCTTGTGTGAGTAAATAGTGGAATTAGAGAATTTTCTGGCAAATCTTGTAAAATGTTATTTAATTTTCCTGTGTGTATAGAGTACTAAATTAAAATAATTAATTTAAAAGTTTTCATTTACCATTAAGGTGATTGATGATTCCAATACTAAATCAGAAAAAGGATCTAAGCATATATAACTAGGTGAAAATCTTTCATCTGACTGATCTAATCCTGATAATTTGATCTGATGGAAACTTTTCAAGAATGTCTGATTTTTCAGTACATTGAATGGTGTGATGACATAAGGCTTGTTAAATTTTTCATAGACACTACCTACTTGAGGATGTTTTTTCAAAATAGAATCTTCTATAATTTTGTTCTCGTGGAGATTTAATTCTATCTCATTTGTTAAAGTATACTCTCTGCAGTTTAAGTTTTCTTTAAATGATCGAGATCTAGAGAATTTAAATTTGAGTACTCTAGAAGAAAAAATATCATAGAAATAAATAAAATCCTTGTCATTCGAAAATTGAAAACCGTCACTAAAATCTAAGCTTGAATCAATGCGGAAAGTATCATAAAGAGGTATATTTTTATAAATATAATCCTTCTTTAAAGGTGAATAAACTCTTGAATAGATGTTTATAATTGGATATCCGTTGAAATTTTTAATCCTTCTAACATAGTATTCATTTTCTTTGAATCCTGTGTCAACTGTGATATTGTCTAATTTATGCTGCCTGTCTACATTAATATTAAACCCAGTAGTAGATTTTATCTTTGGCCTAAAACTATTATAAAATAACCCACTAGACAAAATTTTCATAAAGTATTCATCTTCTAAATAATTTCCATAAAGTAAAGAACTAGGATCGCTATAGTTATTTATTATTTTATTTTTGAACATCGTATTTGAGATTAAAGACTTGAGGGAATTGAAAAAAGGAACTGGATTTTTAATGTTTATCTGATCATACCAATAAGTCGAATTATTATCCATTTGCAAATGTGCACTGTACGCTTTTTGAATCAAATATCTGTTTCTGAATGCATTTCTGTTTTTAAAACTCGTAGAATTAGTAAAGGTATCATAAAGAGAAAAAACTTTTTCGTAACTAGATTCATTACAATCTTCCATTTCACATAGAGACTCTTTAGCGTAATGATTTAGTTCTAAAGGACCTTGGAATTCAACATCGTCCCAAGAATATATAGTCGTAGAATTTTCTATAATAGGGTATGTTTTAGGTGGATTCATAGTAATATAAGATTCAAACCATTGTCTGCGTGCTAAATATTCCGAATCGCAATCTTCGCACTTATAAGTTTCTTTAATCAAATTCTTGGCTTTCGTAATAAATTTCCCCAGATTCTCTTGATTGTAAACAATGGTTAATTCTTCTAATGTCATATTTGTTGTTTCTAAAAGGAATTTTTTCTCTTTTTCTCTACAATCTGTAAATTGGAGACATTCATGTGGTAAAATCCATGTTTTCATGCTTTGATAAGTACTCATGTTTAAAAGAGGATTTTTACATATATCAGATGCACGTTGCGAATCATTTCCTACTGCAGGTAAAATGAATTTGAGACAATTTATGCTTTCCTTATCAAGGCTAATTATGAACTTGGAAATAACTATTAGTTTTATATCTTTTGAAAGCTTATAATAACTTCTGTTAATAATGAATTCTAAAATAGAAGTAAATCCATGAGCTAAAGAATTGATTTGAATGTCGTCTTTTAAAGATTCTTGATTAACAAAATTTTTATCATAAATAAATATGTGAACGAGATAATCCATAATGTATCCTGTAACAAAATTTATTTGATCATTTGATTTAAATAAAAATTTATTGTAAGCTGAGTATAAGTCACCAGTCGAGTTGTAGTAAATTAAATCGAGTAAATTGGAAGGTTCTAACAATTTAGATTCCTGATTGAAAAATAATTTTTGAAGCTGGTCTCCACTGAGATTAATATCTGTAAACTCTACATGTGTATTATTTTTTTGCAAATTATAATATTCGATCAGTTCCGGTGATGATTGATGTGGATAAAAATTAGGATCTATCAAGTCGTTTAAAATCTTGATATTTCTAATGTTTAAATAATTTGTGACTGAACCGTCTGTTAATTGTCTTAAAATAAGTTCGGAATCACAAAATTCTTTTGCACATTTGAATGTAAAGCTTAGATCTTTGTTAAACCATAAGAAGAGGGTGTACATAAATGATTTATTTCCCAGGATTGAAATAGCTTCCTCATTAGTTAGTTTAAAATTTTCTGAAAGCCAAGTAGCTTGAGGGATGTCTTCATTTTTACCAACAAGACCAGCCCAATGAAAGAAGCCTGAAATGCTGAATAAATTATAATTTAATTAATAATACTTGGCTAAGCTATATTTATTTTTAGGATCAATTGAAAATATCAAATCCCTCTTTTCCTGGCTTATGTTTTTAAAAATTGTTGCTTCGGCTTTTTCTCTTTTAGAAATTAAATTTTGATAAGCATAAACAGTGAAGAGTTTCAATACAAAATCTTCCCCTGTTCCAAGTGCTTTGTTCAAAAGAATGTAAAGGGAATTCAATGCTTTCTGGTGCTCGCTTGGGTACGTTAAGGTAAATAGCAATTCCAACAAGCCTTGACTGATGGTGTTCAAGTTTTTAGTAAAGGTCATATTTTTATTTACTTCAAAAATGTTATTCGCGTAAAATTCAACTGTATCCTATTATAAATATTTATTAAATTCATACAGTTTTAGGATTGAATTCGAAATTTTCATATGCAACTTTCTGATCTAACTCTACATAAGACTGATTTGTTATAGTCAAATTAATTGGCGATTGAGGATCGGTGTCTAAATTATCTATATTGAAGAAATTAAAAGAGTTTCTTAATGTGGTTTGTAATCGCCCTGGAAAAGCCCCCCATAAATCTATATTGTTCCTTAAGATTAGTTTTATTAAAAATATCTTAATTTACAATTGAATCATAGTTTTTTCCTTTCCCTGTGCCATCAGAGTATTTTCATATAAATAAGGAATCATAATGACTCCAACAAGAATCAATACGGAGAAAATAAAAAAGAATATAGACATGCTTTTTGCTAAGATAGATTTCATTGTTTGAAAGAATATTAAAAATTTAATAAAATTGTCATTATTATATTGAAAATTAAATAAGATTAAGCTAAAAATTTTTATAAAAAATGCTAATTTTATTATTAAAAATTATTTATTATTAAGGAAAAATTTAATGAAAAAAACTAGCGCATTCTACTTTATCGTATCAATTGCAATTTTCTTATTTAATGGATTAGAAACAAAGACACATAAAGAGCATAAACTATCAGTAAATTTGCAAACAGATAAATTATTTCTAATTGCGTTTGGATCCCCAATCGTGGATGCGATAATAAATTATGAATCAGATGCTAAATTAGCTGAAGAACTAAAATCCAACATGAAATACCATCTAACTAAAGATTCCTCCAAAGAACTATATTATTCAGCTTTTGATTCTCATCATTCACAAATTTTACTTGGAGGTTCAGCATTGAATACCGTTAGAATAATAAATTATATTTCAAATGAGTTTTTCAAAAATTTTATAGAATTAAACGGCATTAAGTATAATAGTATTAAGGAAGCTTTGGATCAAGGAAAATACATCGAAGTTGGTTATGTTGGAATGATAGGAAAGGATAAATATGGGGAATTCGTTAAATCGAAATTAGAAACCGAGAATGTGAAATTTCTCGGTTGGGAATTAGAAGATAAAATGACCTCCACTGCGATAGTTTTAATTGAATCAAGAGAGAGAAACATTTTTGCTCATATCTCTGCTTCAAAGAACATTAATTCCGAACATTTAAGAGACTATGAACACTTAATAAATAAAAGTAAAATTTTTTATGCTGATTCCTATTTGATCAAGTATTCCTTTAGCGCTTTTGAATATGTATTCAAAAATTTTGCTTATTTAGATGTTCTTTTAGCCCTTAGCTTGTCAAATGAATCTTTGATTGAAGATAACTACGATAAATTTGTCCAACTGTTTCCATATGTAGATATCTTTATTGGAAATAGCGACGAATTTCAAATTATTAAAAAGTTGATGGGATATGAGAATATGGAAATTACAGAATTTTTCGAAAAATTTTCAGAAACATTTGATAAATTTAATAAAAATAAAAATAGAATAATCGTAAATACTAGAGGGCAAAACAGCACATTAATATTTTCAAAAAATGTTGTAGATCATCGTAAGGAGCTTATAGAGATTCCTCCTCTTGAATTAGATGAGAGTCTAATTGTTGATCTGAACGGGGCAGGTGATGGATTTGCAGGAGGATTCTTTACAGGAATTATGTTGAACTTAAATTTATATCAATGCGGTCAATTGGGTAACAAAATCGCATCAGAAATTATAAAATTAAAGGGGTTCCAGATCCCTTATAAAATGGACATCAAAGATTTTGAAGATATTATTTATTTAAATGATAATAATAAAGATAATATTAATTCTTTAAAACAAAAATCAGATCTGTGATTGTAATATGTATCGTGTGTTCTTAAATGAATTTAACTAAAATAAAATTTTTATACATAAAATGTTTATAATTTATTTGGGTTATTTTATTATATATAATAAAAACTATAACGTATACTTAAGAAATTTCATATCACTATCATTATTTTCTAATTCAGATACATCAGACATTCATAATATCTGCATTAATTCATCCTGTAAGATGGCTTATATTTTTAAAAAGTGATTTAATAATGAAATAAAATAAAATAAAATATTAATTAATTAATCTTATTTAAGCATGAAGCCTGACGTCTCCTACACGAACATTAGTATTGACATTTGTAGCAACGTTTACATTATTTGCC
>Ga0169931_10009615_pt1 | contig 13918 bp, 12 predicted proteins | sample Kivu_15m_20L_FD_129675 | JGI IMG/M metagenome (GOLD analysis project Ga0169931, IMG submission 129675) | Freshwater microbial communities from Lake Kivu, Western Province, Rwanda to study Microbial Dark Matter (Phase II) - Kivu_15m_20L... | ecosystem: Environmental > Aquatic > Freshwater > Lake...
AATAAGTCAATTGTAACGCCAGCATCCTGCTTGCTACTCTTGATGAATAATCTAACCCCGAATCACAGTAATATTTCTCCCCATGGGACTAACAGCAATTTCTGTAGTAGTTCTCTCACTCATGGGGGGTATATCAGATCGGTATTTTCTAAACCGCTACCTATTCTACATTGAATGCTGCGGCGATCGCTGCTGATGCAGATGCCAACCCCAATCTTGCGGTAACACAACCTTGGCTGGAACATTGGCTGGACATGATATCACTCCCCATCCGTTTAAAGTCCTACCGATGCCCCATGCCCATTATATTAAACGTGTTGTCCAAGCGGTAGATTATATTATGAGTTATAAATTGTGAGTTATTACTTGTAGCTAATCGTGAATCTACGTTTGCTGATTCCAATTTTTGATGACACTGTTTCCACTTGGGCATTAGAAGCGCGGTTGTTGCGCTGGCTAACATTTATTTGGCTGTTTGTGGGCTTAATCATCTTATTTTCCGCATCTTATGCTGTAGCTGATGCTCGTCTAGGTGACGGTCTTTACTATTTTAAGCGCCAAGTAGGCTGGGTTTTCTTTGCTTTGATTGGGTTTAATATTGTCGTAAATCTTCCCTTACGGAGAATTTTGGCTAATAGTCATTGGTTTATAGCAGTGTTTTTGCTGCTAATTTTTGCGACGTTAATACCAGGACTAGGCAGAAAAGCCTTTGATTCAGCACGTTGGATAGCTATTGGACCAATTCCCTTACAACCCTCAGAATTAATTAAACCCTTTTTAGTCTTGCAAACTGCGCGAGTGTTTGGACAGTGGGAGAAGTTGAGTTGGACTGTTCGCTTAACTTGGCTGGGTATTTTGGGTTTAGTAGTGTTAGGAATTTTAGTACAGCCTAACTTAAGTACAGCCGCACTGTGCGGGATGACTATTTGGTTGATTGCCTTAGCTGCCGGATTGCCCTATAAATATTTGGGAGGAACAGCGTTAGGCGGAATTATATTAGGGTTAATTAGTATCAGCCTAAAAGACTATCAGCGCCGACGGGTAATGTCATTCCTCAATCCTTGGGGTGATCCTACTGGTGACGGTTACCAATTAGTACAAAGTTTGCTAGCAGTCGGTTCTGGTCAAACCTGGGGGGCTGGGTTTGGGCTTTCCCAGCAAAAGTTGTTTTATTTACCTATTCAGGACACAGACTTTATTTTTGCTGTGTTCGCCGAAGAATTCGGGTTTGTTGGTAGTATTGTATTGTTGCTACTTTTAGCTTTATTTGCTACCCTAGGTTTAGTTGTGGCATTAAAAGCTAAAACTTTAGTTAATAGATTAGTAGCCATTGGCATCACAACCGTAATTATAGGGCAATCACTGCTGCACATTGCAGTTGCCACAGGTGCATTACCCACAACGGGCTTACCTTTACCCTTGTTTAGCTATGGTGGTAATTCCATGATCTCCAGCTTAGTGGGTGTCGCTTTGTTAATTCGGGTAGCCAGAGAGAGTAGCGAAGCTGAGATAGTACCACTGCGGAAGCCTCGGATGTTCGAGAAAAAATCAAAGCTTTAAATTTAAATTCTTAATTTAAATTAAGAATTTAAATTCTTAAATTCGCCGTCCCATAATGATTAAATCTCGTTCTATACCGTCAAGTTCTGCAACTTGCGGTAAATATCCCCACTGTTGAAACCCAAACTTAGCAAACAGCTTTAAACTAGGTTGATTATGAGCAAAGATAAAGCCCAAAAGAGTCTTTATCTGTAAATTAGGACTTTCTGTAATTGCTTGGGCTAGAAGTCGGCTTCCTAAACCATGTTGATGGACAGAGGGAGCGATGTAAATACTAATTTCGGCGGTGGAATCATAAGCTGGTCGCCCATAAAACGATTTAAAACTCAGCCAGCCCACAACTATCCCTTCTACTTCTACCACCCAAATTGGTCTTTGTGAAGGCGATCGCTCTTGAAACCAAGCCCGGCGACTTTGTACAGAAACCCGTTCTAAATCTGCTGTTGCTTGGCGACTGGGTATAGCTGCATTATAAATTGCCACTATTGCCGATAAATCAGTTTCATTCGCATGGCGGATAGTCATTGCTGGCTTGAGGAAAGAAGGTTGGCGAAAATACTTCATATCATACCAAAAAAAATCAAGTTTGTGGTGTTTTTTGAGTTTTCAAGGTACAAATTAAGTTGGTAATTATTAGCTATTTTATAACTATTGAATATTTTGTTTACACCAAAGGTAGAGGTTATTTTTATCAGCCATATCTAGGATTAATCTAGTAGTCTAGAAAATTTAAATTTAGATTTAAATTATTATGTCTAATAATTTAGTTAAAAAAACCGAAACTTCTCAAGATAGTCATGAGCAAGATTCAGCTTTAGAATTAGATGTGGCTGTATTTGTTAGTCAATTTAAAACCGGAGTTTGGTGGTTGGGTATTCCTGGTTGGCTTTTGGGAATAGCAGATAAAAGTTTAAATTCCTTTGCTGATGGCTATTTATCTAGTTTAGAATTTTTCCATCTTTTCACTACAACCTTGTTTTTTTTAAGTTGGCTATATTTGAAACCTGATGTTAAACATAATCAATCTGAGGAAAACTTATCTCCCACTCAAAGCCATAAGTTGGCGTTAAAAAAACGTCATATGATCAGCCAAGAGTATATTCTACCTTTTCCTTACCTATGCCAAATTTATCATCTGTTGAACTTGAAACATTTAGAAACGGTTCATAATTTCAGCCTCAGTAATTTAAAAATTCTCAATGTCAGTGATTTTCAGCCAACTAATATTGGTGGAATTATCAAATTTAAAACCATGTTAGATTCTTCTACCAGTCCTCTGAGAATTTGGAGAAAACCCATTGTAGAGGTAGATTTAATTTTACACACCCCTTATACAATTGAGTTAAGTATCCCAGTTTACAATCATAAAAGAATAATTGTGATCTTTCAGGCCTTCCCCTTAAACGATAAGGAACATCAGTTTTTTATAGATATTTACAGCGATTTAAATTGGCCTAAACCATTGCTGCAAATACTCTTACATTTTGCTTCTTGTTTAACTTTACTCGAAGATTTACCTTATCTACGCCATTTAGCTGATACCAACATTGAGCGTTTATTCAAGTTAGGTAAATTTTCTAATCAGTCCAGTATGCTACTGTTTCAAAGATTTGTGGAACTATACGGTACAAGAGAAGCTACAAATAAATTCCCTGTTTCATAGCTGTGTAGCAATTATGCGCTCAAGTAATTGCAGATGGTGAAAAGTCGATCCATTAGAAAGTATGAACGAACCACATCAGGAATTGGGAAGTGTTTCATCCTCAAAACGTACCAGGAGGGGTGCTGCTGCTAGTAATGTTTTAGTGTAGGGGTGTTGAGGATGGCTAAAAATCTGTTTTGTTTCACCTAGCTCAACAATTTTACCATTGTGCATCACGGCAATGCGATCGCACAAAAACCGCGCTAACCATAAGTCATGGGTAATAAACAGGTATGTTAGGTCAAATTCTGCTTTTAGTGCTAACATTAAATCCAAAACCTGTGATTGTACACTAGCATCTAACATACTCACAGGTTCATCACAAATCAAAAGTTGAGGACGAGTAATTAAAGCCCTGGCGATGGCTACTCGCTGCTGTTGTCCTCCAGATAAATCTGACGGATAACGTTCATAATAAAGTTCTGGCGGTGTTAATCCTACCTTTTCTAGCATCCATAAAACTTGTGATTTGGCTTTTTGTGTATCAGCAAGATTATGGATAAATAACGGGTCTGCTATACTTTGTCCCACTGTCATTATAGGATTAAGACAAGCATGGGGGTCTTGAAATATCATTTGCATTTGTCGCCGTAAACAACGAATTTCCCTCTGGGATAAACTAGTTAAATCTTGTCCTAAAAATTCAACTTTACCCGCAGTGGGAGGAATGAGTTGTAATATTGTTTTTCCCAGTGTACTTTTACCGCAACCTGATTCCCCAACTAATCCGAATATTTCTCCTCGATATAATTCTAGGTTAATGCCGTCTACAGCCTTAATGGTCTCCTGCTGTTTATTCCAGATCCTTTGAATAAAATTTCCTTCTATAGTGTAGTGCTGCTGTAGTTCTGTGATACGCAGTATGGGAGATGAAGAAATTGGTTCTTGATTGCCTTTGCTTAACTCTTGACTTTGATCATCTATGGTTTGAAGATGTAAAGCAGCCTTTAATAGCGATCGCGTGTATTCATGTTGAGGTTGTCTCAATACTGTAGCAGTACTACCCATTTCCACCATTTTACCCTGGTGCATAACACCAATGCGATGGCAATATTCCCCCACCATAGCCAAATCGTGAGAAATCAACAGCAGCGCCATATTTTCTTCAGTGCATAGCCGAGTTAACTCTTGTAGAATTTGGGCAGAGACAGTGACATCTAAACTGGTGGTGGGTTCATCAGCCACAATTAACTTAGGCTTAAGAAGTAAAGCCAAAGCTATGGCTACCCGCTGGCGCATTCCACCGCTAAATTCATGAGGATACTGATACCAGCGACTGGCGGGAATATTCACCTTTGCTAAAGTGGCCATCCCCTGTGCTTTAGCTTCCCCGGCTGATAAATGTGGTGAATGGGCTTGAAGAGTTTCCATACAGTGTTGACCAATTGTCATTAACGGGTCAAGGCGTGTCATGGGATCTTGAAAAATTAAGCCTATAGCTTCCCCCCGAAATTTCCGTAATTCATTAGGCATTAAATCAAACACACATTTTCCGCGAAATGTCACCCGCCCCTCCACACGACTAGAGGGGGGTAACAAGCGCATTGCAGCCCTTCCTAAAGTTGATTTACCACAACCAGACTCACCCACTAAACCCATTCTTTCCCCTGGTTGTAAGGTTAAAGACACATGATCAACCGCCCAACTTGTGGACTCATGGTCAGAGTGAGGATAAGCAACACGCAGATTTTCTATAGAAAATAAAGCTTGACTCATATATTATTTTTTACCGATATGTTCTGATGGCAAAGAAAGGGGAAAGACAGTAGGGCCAAACGTAAAGAATTATTATTTTTCCTGCACTCCTTCTTGCTGGAGAATAGCCTCACAGTATTGAATGATAGTTGTTAGGCGATCGCTGATGCTCTTTATTCTTTCCTGGGCAGTGGATGCTTGCCGCGATCCTTGAAGAAACATAACATCAACTTCCAACAAACGCAGCTGCTTACTGATCTCTGTCCGATAAGATTGTACCCCCGAACCTCCATCAGGCAAAGGGACAATCTCCTGGCGAAACACTTGCTGCAAACAGGCTACCTCCTTTCGCAGTTGTGGTGTATTGACTTCGGTAGCAGTGAGATGGGAGTGTAGTTGCTCAAGCAAAGTTGCTAGTGTCCGATATTTTTCCAAATTTACAGACATAGAGTGCTAGTTAAGATAGTATTAATTTCAAGAAAATTATCTTTTACAATCAACTTTCTTAACTTCCTATTTAAAGCATCAGCCTCAAATCCTAGTTTGAGGTTTGATTCCCAATAAATGGACTTTACGCCTTATGATTTTAGCATCCTAGTATGGATAGTTACTACAGGCACTTAAAAATTATTTGGGATTACCACTCATCTCTCACAGATAGCATTTCCCACCCATTATGCTATCTGTCGCCTTCATCACTCAGTTATTCACCGATCACCTCTAATTCTCGTTGTATGAGCAGTAGCAGTATTATTGTAAATTCCACCACCGATCTCGCCCTTCCGGAATGGCTTCAAAAATGTTTACAAGAATCATCAGCATATAAAGGCGAACCCCCAGCAGACAAAGGCTACACTGATGAAGTCTTAATTGGTAAAGCCTTTGAATTTGCCTATCAACTACACCAGGGTCAATACCGCAAATCGGGAGAACTGTATATTAGTCATCCTGTAGCCGTGGCTGGATTGCTGCGAGATTTGGGGGGGAGTCCTGCTATGGTAGCAGCTGGGTTTCTGCATGATGTAATTGAAGATACAAGTGTCACTGGGGAGGAAATAGAAGAACACTTTGGTCCTGAAGTCCGCCGATTAGTTGAAGGTGTTACTAAGCTTTCCAAAATAAATTTCACCAGTAAAACTGAAGGACAGGCGGAAAACTTCCGACGGATGTTTTTGGCAATGGCCCAGGATATCCGAGTAATTGTGGTGAAATTAGCAGATCGTTTGCATAATATGCGAACTTTACAATATATGTCAGAATCTAGCCGTCGCCGTACAGCCCAAGAAACCAGAGACATTTTTGCCCCGTTAGCAAATCGCTTGGGAATGTGGCGGATAAAATGGGAACTAGAAGATTTGTCCTTTAAATACCTGGAACCAGAAGCTTTTCGGGAAATCCAAGATTGTGTTTCTGAAAAACGAGCGGCCCGGGAAGAGAAATTAGCCAAAACCACGGATATTTTGCGCGAACGTTTGCGGCAAGCCGGGATTGACTGTCAAGATATTAGCGGTCGCCCCAAGCATTTGTACAGCATTTATCAAAAAATGCAAAGGCAGCAAAAAGAATTTCATGAAATTTACGATTTGGCAGCCCTGCGGATTATTGTCCAAACCAATGAGGAATGTTACCGAGCTTTGGCAGTAGTTCACGATACTTTTCGCCCTATTCCTTCCAGATTTAAGGATTATATTGGATTGCCCAAACCCAACCGTTACCAGTCGCTTCACACTGGAGTAATTGGGCTGAGTGGTCGTCCTCTGGAGATCCAAATTCGTACCGTAGAAATGCACCATGTGGCTGAATATGGCATTGCTGCCCACTGGAAGTACAAAGAAACAGGTGGTTCTACTAGCCAATTAACCAAGGCAGAGGAAAAATTTACCTGGTTAAGGCATCTGCTGGAATGGCAAAGTGATCTCAAAGATGCTCAAGAATATCTTGATAGCGTCAAAGACAATTTATTTGAAGATGATGTTTATGTCTTCACTCCCAAGGGGGATGTTATCGCTTTGAGTCCTGGTGCTACTTGTATAGATTTTGCTTATCATATTCATACAGAAGTGGGGAATCACTGTGCAGGGGCGCGGGTAAATGGTCGCATGGTACCGTTATCAACGGAGTTGCAAAATGGCGCAATTGTAGAAGTTATTACCCAAAAGAATAGCCACCCCAGCTTAGACTGGTTGAACTTTGCTAAGACCTCAGCAGCAAAATACCGGATTAAACAATGGTACAAGCGATCGCGCCGGGATGAAAACGTGTCCAGGGGAAGAGAATTATTAGAAAAAGAACTGGGTAAAACTGGTTTTGATAATTTGCTGAAATCAGAAGCAATGCAAACTGTGGCGGAAAAATGTAATTACCACAGTGTAGAAGATTTACTTGCCAATTTAGGTTACGGCGAAATTACTCTCAACCTAGTCCTCAATCGTTGGCGAGAAGTAGCTAAGGGAGAACAACCTAATAACGTAATTCCCCTATTTAGCCCAAAAGAAGCAAGTACATCAAAAGCTTGGCGAGAAGCACCCCCCGCTAGTTTACGCCCTGGTGACTCCCCCATTATTGGTGTAGAAGGATTAGTTTATCACTTAGCTGGGTGTTGTACCCCTATACCAGGTGAAGCAATTATTGGTGTGGTTACCCGAGGTCGGGGGATTTCCATCCATCGCCAAGGGTGCCATAATTTGGAAACTGTGGAGTATGAGCGATTAGTACCCGTTAGTTGGAATTTAGCCACAGAACATATTAGCCGTAATCAGTCCTACCCTGTGAATGTGCAAATCGAAGCCCTTGACCGGGTGGGAGTCCTCAAAGATATTTTATCCCGGTTGAGTGACCAGGGGATCAACGTCCGTCATGCACAGGTAAAAACTTCCCTTGGTCAACCTGCGTTGATTGACTTGGGGATAGATGTACGCGATCGCTTGCAACTAGAGCAAGTGTTTTGTCAAATTAAAAAAATGAGCGATATTTTAAATATCCGTCGCGTTGTTGACCGAAATATCAACTGCGAGCAGAGCTAATGGCTTTAGACAATAGCCGTTCTGTTGAGTACAAAGTGTCAGGCTGGAAGTTACACCCAATAAAACGCCGCATAACATTCACTGATAAAAAAGGTATTAGTGAACTCAAATTATTAGGTAAATGGGATATCCATACTTATCCTGTAGAGCTAATAAGGAACGTCAGTGACCCTGGAATCCCCCGCCTTTAGGCGTGGGGAGTGTCAAGAACATGAATAGACTGCAACATTTTTTCTCGCTTTTTCCGGGCAATTTCTTGTAAATCAACTGTTCTATCAGTTTCATCCACAATTTCACCAGTAATTACTTCCAGCACATCTTCCAAAGTAACAACACCAGCCACATCTCCATATTCATCAACCACCACAGCCAAATGTTCACGTGCTGCAATAAAGTTTTTCATTAACTTATCGGCCCTAATTATCTCCGGAACAAAGTTAACTTTGCGAGCTAAATTAGCAATTTTTTCTTGGTTTTTACCCTCAACCATGGCTGTAAGTAAATTCTGCTTTAAGGCAAATCCAATTACTTGATCTATAGACTCATCAACCACTATAATCCGGGTATGTTGAGAAGAAATAATATCTTGTTTTGCTGCCTCCAGAGTTAGATTACCGCGTAAATATGTCAACATGATGCGTGGTGTCATCAAATCTGCTGCTGTAACGTCATTTAATCTAAATACCCGTTGAATCATTTCTGCCTCATCCCTTTCAATAATTCCTTCTTGTTGACCAATATTCGCCAGCAGCTTAATTTCCGCCTCATTTGTTGTGGGTCGTTTCTTAGTTTTAAAAAAGCGTGCAGTCAGGTTTTCTATAATCCACACTAAAGGTGTGAAAACTAGAGAAAGTCCGGTAACAGGTAAAGCCGCTAATATGGCGATTTGTTCAGAATAGCGCTCTCCTATAGTCTTAGGAATTATTTCCCCAAAGATGATAATTAAGAAAGTAAACATTCCCGAAAATACACCAAGCCAAGTATCTCCTAATACTTGAGTAGCAACACTACCTGTAATAATACTGCCAACAATATTAAAAATATTGTTCATAATGACAATGGTAGCAATAGGTCGATTCATATTTTCCCGAATCGCCAACAGTGCCACGGCTGAAGGTTTATTTGATTGTGCTAATTGCCTGACTCTAAGGGGAGAAACCGAAAACAAAGCCGTTTCCGTGCCAGAACAAATCGCTGAACCTAGGATCACAACAACAACAGTTATTACAAGCTGTAACATATAGTTTCCCAACTATGGGAAGAAAATTTTGGGGCTAATACTACTGGGCAGAAGTGAAAATGGAAAAATTAAGAGTCAAAAGCATCCTCTTCTCAGGTATTATACGGTTTTTTATGGGGGTTTATTTCCGCCGTGCTGCATTAGTAATCACTAAATATATGTATGATTGTCTCATTTTAGCAATATCTGGGTTTCATTGCTGAAATTACTAGTGGAGCGAAACAACAGGGAAAAATAAATAAGGTGTACGGAGTTTTTTCAAAAATCAAATACTAGTCCTATAGCTACCAAAGTTATGCTTGAGTAGTGTGTATCTATATGATGATTTCTAGAAATTCTCATGCAACAAATATTTCCCGGAGAAGTATTCGCCAATACTGCGGATTTTGACAAAGGTATTCGCCAACTCTTACCCCGATATGATGAAATGTTGGAGCTAATTACTCGGTGTGTTCCCACCACAACCAGCCGTGTTTTAGAATTAGGCTGCGGTACAGGGGAACTGACCCTGACAATTTTCCAGCGTTTTCCCCATGCTCAAGTTCTGGCTGTAGATTACTCACCTCGAATGTTAGAGTATGCCGGGCAGAAAATTTCATCTGCTGGATATGAAAAACAGTGGACTGGTATACAAGCAGATTTTGGCGAATGGGCAGAAAACCCAGAAAAATTGAATATGGGCGGCGAATTCGATGCCTGTGTGTCATCTTTGGCAATTCACCATCTCGATGATCAAATGAAGCTCAAATTATTTCAACGAATCGCTGCCAGTCTAAACCAGGGTGGTTATTTTGGTAATGCAGACCCCATATTACCAGAATCACCTATATTACAAGAAATTTACCAGACAGCACGACAAGAATGGGCAGCCCAACAAGGAACTAGTTTAACAGCAGTTCGGGCTAAACTTGGCAGTAGTAGTCAGCAAGGACACTCTAGCCAAGACCAACTGGCTACTTTAGATGCTCATTTGCAAATGCTGACCACATCTGGATTTAAGACTGTGGCAGTACCTTGGAAATACTATGGTTTAGCTGTGTTTAGTGCTTGGCTTTAAAACTCCCTGTGGTAGAAAGGCGATCAATTACCATCTCAGATAGTGTCCCAAGCGGTTCCCTTGTAGCCATAATCAAAAATTTCTGGATGCAAAATTTCTGCCAAAATTTCTATAGAATCTGCCAGTCGTGGACCTGGACGATTAAAGTAAGCATGACCATCAGCAATATAAACTCTACCACTTTGGGATGCGTGAAGTTTTTGCCAATCTGGACGTTGAGTGAATAATTTTGCGTCTTGACGAGTCCGGTTTAAATCATAGCCACAGGGCATAAAAATGATGATATCTGGGTTGTTCTTTAACAGGGTTTCCCAGGAAAGAGTACTAGAGGGCTGACCTGTAACACTAAACTGTGATTGACCTCCTGCTAAATCCACCAGTTCAGGAATCCAATTAGCTGCTGTCATCAACGGGTCTGTCCATTCAATACACGCCACTCTGGGTAACTCTGTTAAGGACAACCCTTGGATTTTTCGCCGACAAATTGTGACCCGAGCTTCTAAATTTTCTAATACCTTCACTGAGTCTACACCAAAGATATTACTAACTCGCTCTATATCTTGCCAAACATCCTCCAGCTGGTTGGGTTTTAAGGAGATAATTTGAGGTGAGTTGTGGATGAGGGTAGCCACGGCTTTTTCTACTTCCGCCAGGCTAACCGCACACACATCACACTGGTCCTGAGTGATAATGTGGGTGGGTTGCAATTTCTCTAAAATATCTGTTTTGATATCATAGATACTCAAGGCAGATTGCAACAAATCGTTGACATCATCATGAATTTCCCGGCTTGGTCTATGAGAGTTCACCCTTGCTTGGGTACAAACAGGGCGATTGTGGATTTCTGGAGGGTAATCACACTCATGCGATCGCCCGACGATTTGATCGGTCAGTCCCAAAGCGGCTAAAATTTCCGTTCCACCGGGAATCAAAGAAACAATCCTCACACTATGATTTGCCTGATTTGCCATTGAATTACCTCCATAACCTCTGCTCTTATTTCGATTCTTACAAACTTTAACTATTAGAGTATCTTTCTCTAGGTGAATGCGCGACGGCGCTCTTAGTCAGTATTTATATGGTTAATTAGTAATGATTTATTTTGGTATATAGGATTTCTTAAACACGTGAGATACAAATGCAAATGATAGAAATTTTGTATTGCAGGCATCTTGCGGGCTAAAGATGTACCTCACTTTGGCAAAATTCGCTATAGATGTCTAGAAGCTGGGAACTTGTTAATTACCCGGCTATTTTTTTACTCTTCTGCAAAACTTTCCTGTTCATCCCTTATTTGCGTAGGATACCGTAGGGTAGGCAATTTATTAAAGATACAACCATTCACGGTTGTATCTATTTATGTCTACTTAATTAGATCATCTATGAAGCTGAATTATTTGTGGCAATTATTGAGGATTTATTGAGGATTTTATGGAGAAAAAACCAAGGCAGTTAAAATTAAGTGGTTCTCAAGTAACAGCAGAAGCGGTTGATACCTTAAAAAGTGAATTTTTATCAACTATGAGCCATGAACTGCGAACACCTCTCAATGCAATTATGGGCTTGTCTCAGTTGCTACAACAAGAAATAGTTGGCTCCTTAAATGATAAACAAAAGGAATATATCAATCATATATATTCCAGTGGGGAAAGTCTACTATCACTGATTAATGATATTTTGGACTTATCTCATCTAGAAGCAGGTACAGAAGAATTATATCTAATGCCTTTTTCAGTATCAGGGCTATGTAATTCCGTCTTATCGAGAATACGCGATCGCGCTGTTAAAAAGGGATTAAAATTAATATGTGAAATTGATGCACAAGCTGACGTGTGTATTGCTGACCCCCGGCGCATTCAACAGATGTTACTCAACCTTTTAACCAATGCCATTAAATTTACACCCACAGGACAGGTATGTTTAACAGTTAAAAAAGTGCCTACTGGGATTAATTTCACAGTTGCAGATACTGGTATTGGGATTGATGAGAATCAGTTTCAATTTTTGTTTCAACCTTTTCGACAATTAGATAGTCGATTAAATCGCCAGTATGAGGGTAGTGGCTTGGGTTTAGCTTTGACCCGCAAGTTAGCCAGGTTACATGGTGGAGATGTAACAGTAGTCTCTAGATTAAATGAAGGTAGTCAATTCACCCTGTTTATACCAGATAAAACTCATGAACATTTGAAATTATGAATAGGGGGCTAACCTTTTAATTGCGCTCTCCATTCTTCTAAGGAGATGTATTTGTTATCTATAACATCTAACACTTCAATCACATCACCTGTGTTTAACACACGAAACCAATAAATTGCTGTATCGTGTTTCAGTTCACCCTCATCAATTCTGACCGAAATATCAAGGCTTGTTTATGCTAATTACTACATAACGCTATAAACTGCAATTATCCATAAATTTCTACTATCTCACGCACTAAAGCCGCTAACTTTTCTGCACTATCAGGAATGGCGATCGCCTTGGCATTTTCCGCCATTTGGGCTAACTTTGTGGGTGATTGTAATAAATTTACAACTTCGGTTTGCAACGTGTCGGCTGTTAAGTTTGATTGCCGAAAAGTTAAAGCTGCGCCTGCTTGAGTAAATACATTAGCATTGTATGTTTGATGGTCTTCGGACGCAAAGGGGTAGGGAATCAATATGGACGGGGTTCCACACACCGCCAATTCTGTTAAACTACCAGCACCAGCCCGACTAATGGCTAAATTGGCTCGTCTGAGCAATGCCGCCATATTATTATAAAATGGTAATGCTATGTATTGGGGATGGTGAAGACTATCTACTTCAGGATCGCGATCGCCTGTTAAATGTACCATATAAGCACCTGCATCAAACCAAGCAGCAGCAGATTGGCGCACTAATTTATTCACAGCCACCGCCCCCTGACTACCACCAAAAACCACAATTAAAGGCACACCATCAGGAATGGGTAAATCCAGTGATGTATTCAATCCTTCACCTAAAAATTGAGAACGCACCGGAGTACCCACATGGGCATTTTTAGCACGAGGTAAATACTTACTAGCCTCGGCAAATCCTAAACCAACCACACTGCACCAGGGGCTAAAAAATCGGGTAACTTTACCGGGTAAGGCATTAGATTCATGAAAAACCACAGGTAAACCCAGGGAACGGGCCGCGATAACACTAGGACCAGCAATATAACCCCCCGTAGTGACTACAGCTTGAAACTTACCTTGTTTGAGGATATGTCTTACTTCCAAAATGGCAGCCATAAGCCGTCCCAGGATGCGTAGTGTTGACAATCCAAATCCCTGCTGAAACCCTTCCACTGCAATAGTATTCAAGGGGTACTGTTTGGGAACCAGTTGAGTTTCTAAACGATTCGGGACACCCAGCCATTCTATTTGATAATCTGGCAGTTTCTCAGCCAGTGCAATAGCTGGAAACAAGTGTCCACCAGTCCCACTAGCAGCCATTAATAATTTTATCCGTGCGTTTGCCATCAACACTCTACCATTTAGCGCCTAGGTTATCTAAGTTGACATACTCACCGACCTTGAAGGTCGGTGATTCTTGACAGTTCACAGTAACTCGCTGCCGAAACAGTCTTACAGTCACTCCCTGTCCATTTTAGGTCGTGCCGATGCCCCATGCCGACCA
>Ga0169931_10009617_pt1 | contig 13914 bp, 11 predicted proteins | sample Kivu_15m_20L_FD_129675 | JGI IMG/M metagenome (GOLD analysis project Ga0169931, IMG submission 129675) | Freshwater microbial communities from Lake Kivu, Western Province, Rwanda to study Microbial Dark Matter (Phase II) - Kivu_15m_20L... | ecosystem: Environmental > Aquatic > Freshwater > Lake...
CACTTTGCGGGTCTATTTTCGCTCTAACTCCATGAGGCCGCAGCCTTTTTTTCTGAGGCCAGTTTGGTCAAACGGATTATGAGTCCCCTGCACTAACCGCTGTGCTACGGGCCCGCTGTCCTGCGTAGTTTACCAAGCCCGTTGACCGCGTGAGCGACCGCGATAGCATGAGCAGCATGGGGCGGTTGTGCCCCGAACATCGAGGCTTTCGAATGAAACTGTACTATTCGCCGGGCGCTTGCTCGCTGGCCGCCCATATTGCACTTTGCGAGACCGATCTTGCGTTCGAAATCGTCAAGGTCGAAGGGCGCGGGCCGAAAACCGCAGGCGGCGTCGACTATTCGACTATCACGGCCAAGGGGTACGTGCCGGCCCTAGAACTCGACTCGGGCGAGGTACTGACCGAGGGGACAGCGATTCTGCCTTACATCGGCGACCTCAAGCCCGGCAGCGCGCTTGCGCCGGCCGCCGGAACGATGGCGCGTTATCGCTTGCACGAGTGGCTGGGCTACATCAACTCGGAAGTGCACAAGAACTTCAGTCCGTTCTTCACGCCCACGGCAACCGACGAACAGAAAGCGGCAGCTCGCGCGGCTCTTGACCGACGACTCAAATTCATTGAGCAGCATTTGCAAAGCTCTGCCTATCTACTTGGTGATCATTTCAGCGTTGCTGACTGCTATCTGTTCACAGTGCTCGGCTGGTGTCGCTACATCAAGATCGATGTGGCAAGCAACTGGCCGGGGTTTGTTGACTACATGGCGCGCATTGCTGCGCGCCCGGCTGTGCAGCGCGCCCTCAAAGCCGAAGGTCTGCTGAAATGAGCGCGCCAGCCTTTTTATTGGTGCAAGGGAAGATTACGGACCTCGAAGGCTTTCGCGCCTATAACGCTGCGCTGCCACCGATCTATCAAAAATTCGGTGGTCATTACTTGACCGTCACGCCGGCCGCAAAAGTCGAAGTTGCCGAGGGCGATCCGCGAGAAGAAAGTATTTTGATTGCGCAGTTCCCCTCCAAAGAGGCCGCCTGGGGCTTCTGGAGATCAGCAGAGTACACTGCCGCGAAAAAACTTCGCGAGGGAAAAGGCACTTTTTTCGTAACCGTGCTCGAAGGCCTGCCCGTCAAGGTTTGAAACCTGCGCTTCATATTTTACGGATATCATCGAGTTGTTATGACTAAAACCAGCGAACACGTCACCAGCCCCTATTTTGGCAGCATTCTCGAAGAGCGCCTGTCACGCCGCGGGTTTGTCCTGGGTGCCAGCGCCGCAGCCTTGACGGCCAGCCTGCCGCAACTGGCTGCCGCAGCCCCATCCGTACCCGTGCAACGAGCCGTTCGTCATGCCATCGCTCCGACACGCGCCGATGCACTGGTGCTCGCGGCAGACTTGCGCTCGAGTCTGCTTATTCGGGCAGGCGATGCGCTCTTCGACGGCGTCGACTCGCTTGATGGTGTCGCCATGAAGACGCTGGCGTGGCTCGATGCCGATGCGGGCAAGAGGCAGCAGCAACAGTTCGGCACCAACAATGATGCCCTGGCGTTTTTCCCACTGGATGGTCGCGACGATCGTGGCGTGCTCTGCGTCAATCACGAATATGTCATGGCCGAACTCTCTTTCGCCGAGCTGCCTAAAACCTCTGCCGAACGCTCACGCAATCGCGAGCAGTGGATCAAGACACATCCGCAAGCGGTCGGCTGGATGCAAGCGGCCCATGGCGTCAGCGTCATCGAAATCGATCGCACAGAAAACGGCTGGCAAGTTCGTAAAGGCGCGCCGCTGACTCGGCGTATCACCGCGAACACCCGCATGGAAATCAGTGGCCCGGCGCGCGGCCACAACTTGATGAAGACCGAGGACGACCCGACCGGTACGACTGTCTTTGGCACCTTTGCCAACTGCGCCGGTGGCAAGACGCCGTGGGGCACTTATCTGACGGCCGAAGAAAACATCCAAGATTATTTTGGTGGGGCACGCGCCTGGGAACAGCAGAGCACCGATACCGCCACACTCGAGGCGCACCGCCGCTGGCCGCTGCGTGAAAGATCAGTTTACGGCTGGGACTTCGTAGAATCACGTTTCGATGTGCGTGCACAACCGCGTGAAGCCCTGCGGTACGGCTGGATCGTCGAAATTGATCCGCTAGACCCGAACTCGGTCCCGCGCAAGCGCACCGCCCTCGGGCGCTTCTGTCACGAAGGCGCCAATACGCATCTCACTCGCGATGGTCGGGTGGCGGCCTACATGGGTGACGATGCCAAGTTCGAGTACGTCTACAAGTTTGTCTCGCGTGATCGTTTTGACCCTGCCAATCGTGCCGCCAATCTCACGCTGCTTGACCACGGTACCCTCTATGTCGCGCGCTTCGACGCCGATGGTCGTGGCGAGTGGCTGCCTCTCGTACATGACGAGAACGGCCCGCTCAATTCACGTACCGGCTTCGCCGACCAAGGCGACGTCGTCATCAAGTGTCGCGCTGCAGCCGACCTGCTCGGTGCCACCCCCATGGACAGACCCGAGGACGTCGAACCGAGTCCGTTGACCGGGCACGTTTACATGGCACTGACCAAGAACGACAGCCGCGAAGCCGGTCGCAAGATTTTCAATGGTCGTGAGGTTGACTTCGGACCCAATGCTGCAAACCCGCGTCCGCAAAACGACTTCGGTCACATCGTCGAATTGATCGAAGCTGAGGACGATGCCGCGAGCACCCGCTTCCGCTGGAACCTGTTCCTGCTCGCCGGCGACCCGCGCAACCCGGCCGCCAAGTTCATCGCTGATCCGGCCGAAATCCAAAAGACAGCGTTGACCCGCGACGATCTCTATTACGCCGGGTTCGCCGATCGCGAACGTGTGAGCCCCATCGCCTGTCCCGATAACATCGGTTTTGATCCGACCGGTCGCCTTTGGATCGTCACCGATGCCGATACCCGCTTGATCGGCAACAACGGCTGCTATGTGGTGCCGACGAGCGGCCCCGAACGCGGCTTGTTGCAGCAGCTCGTCAGCGCTCCGGTCGGCGCCGAAATCTGTGGCTGCGAATTCACGCCCGACGGTCGTACGCTGTTTCTGGCTATCCAGCACCCGGGCGAAGGCGGGTCAGTCGATACGCCCATCAGCAATTGGCCGGATGGCAACGGGCTTCCGGCACGCTCGGCTGTCGTTGCAATCAGCCGTGAGGACGGCAAGCCGCTGTAAGCCGCACGGGTTGGCCGTACAATCGGGGGCATGAGCCTACCTCACAGCCAATCTCGATACGAACTCGTCAAACAAGACACGGGTTACTCCCTCGAACGCCGCGATGGCGTGCCGATCAAGGCGCCTGATGCGCGTGAAGTCGTCGTCAAGGTACGCGCGACCTCGCTCAACCGGCGCGACATCATGGTACTGCGCGGCGCCTATCCTGTGGGTGGGCGCGAGACGCTTGTACCCCTGTCCGACGGCGCGGGCGAAGTCGTTGCTATCGGCAGTGACGTCACGCGCTGGCGCATCGGCGATCGCGTGGCTGCGCTCTTTTTTCAGAACTGGATGCAAGGCCGGCCGTCGGCCACGACCGGCTCATCCGCTCTCGGCGGCGCACTCGACGGCATGCTCGCCGAATACGTCACCTTGCCTGAAGACGGGCTCGTCGACTTTCCGAGTCATCTTTCTTTTGAAGAGGCCGCGACCCTGCCTTGCGCCGGCCTGACCGCCTGGCGCGGTTTGGTAACCCAAGGCCAGATGCAATCCGGTGATCACGTGCTGCTGCAAGGCACCGGCGGTGTTTCAATTTTTGGTCTGCAATTTGCGCAGGCAGCCGGTGCCAAAGCTATCGTGACGAGCTCTAGCGATGCCAAGCTGGAACGCGCGCGACAACTGGGCGCCGCTGCCACGCTCAACTATCGCCAGCAACCCGAGTGGGCGGAACCTGTGAGAGCGCTCACCGGCGGCGTGGGCGTACATCATGTTTTGGAAGTGGGCGGCGCCGGCACGCTCAAGAAATCTTTGGCGGCGCTCGCAGCCGGTGGTCATATCGCGATCATCGGCGGGCTTGCCGGGTTTGGTGGCGATATTCCGGCGGCTTCGTTGATTGGTCGCGCCGCACGGATCTCGGGTATTTTCGTCGGCTCGAAAGCCGATTTCATGCAGATGAATGCCTTCATTAGCGAGTATCGCATACGCCCTGTGGTCGATCGGGTTTTCAATTTCGACGAGGCCGACTCGGCTTATGTCTTCATGGACTCCGGCAGTCATTTCGGCAAGATCGTCATCCGCCATTGATCACTGCGCTGGCTGAATTCTTTGCTGCCGAACGTCTCGCGGGCGCCGAGATTGTGCTCGCGGTCGTCGTTGCCACGGAAGGCTCGACGTATCGCAAAGCCGGTGCGTTCATGCTGTTCTCGTCGCGCCATCGTCGTTGCGGTCTGTTGAGTGGTGGCTGTCTCGAAGATGATCTTGAAGCTCACGCGAAACGACTGATCGAGAGCGGCGAGACCATGATGGTCAAGCACTACGACAACCGCAGCAGCGATGACCCGATTTGGGGGCTTGGGCTCGGTTGCGAGGGTTCGATGACGATCGCCTTGCAGGTCACGGGTTCCAAGCAAGCTTATGAACCGCTCGCAACGATCTTTGCAACCCTGCGCCAGCACCAAAACTTCGTCCACACATTGCAGTTAGCCGAGCGTGAACCTTACTCGTGGCATCTCGAGCCACCCCTGCAGTTACTCATTTGTGGCAGCGGCCCCGATGCCGAACCCCTACACGATTTTGCCCGTCGACTCGGCTGGCAAGTGACACTGGTCGATCATCGTGCCGCGTACCTGCGTACAGAAAGATTCACGGGCGCGCGGCAATTACAGCAAGTTGATCTTGATCACTGGACTGCAGCGCTGGTGCTCGATGATTACGATGCCGCCGTTGTCATGAGCCATCATCTCGTAGCAGATCGCAATTATCTGCAAGGCTTGGCAGCGAGCGGTATTCCGTATGTCGGATTACTCGGCCCGCCGGCAAGACGCGAACGGCTGTTGAGTGAACTCGGCGCTGCAGCCGAACAATTGAAACCGAGACTGCATGCTCCGGTCGGTCTCGACATCGGCGGTCGAACTCCGGAAGCGATTGCCTTGTCGATCGTGGCCGAGATTCAGTCGGTGTTTAGCCAGACTGCGGTTTGACGCGCCGAGTCGGCTCTGCCTGCAGCGGATCGAGCGGCCAATAGTGCCGTGGATAACGACCACGCATGTCTTTGCGGACTTCACTATAGGCGTTACGCCAAAAGCTCTCGAGATCGGCAGTCACCTGCAAAGGTCTTTGTGCGGGTGACAACAGCTTGAAGGTAACCGGTATGCGCCCTAGCGCCAATCGTGGTGTCGTCGCAAGACCAAAGACTTCTTGCATGCGCATCGAAGCCGAGGGCGCGAGGTCGTCACCGTAGTCGATACGAACACGCGAACCGGTTGGCAAGGTCAGATGCGTCGGCAACCACTGATCAAGATCACGAATAGCATCCGAGCCTAAACGAAACCGTAACGCGTCGATCAAAGATATGCGGGCAAGGTGTCCGCGTCGCGTGACTCCATCTAGCCATGGCGCGAGCCAGTCGGCCAGAGCGTTCTCAAGTGCGGCGTCTGACATCTCGGGCCAGTTCGCCGTACCCGGTAACTGCAGACGTCGTGCGAGTTCCGCTCGGGCACAGAGCGCACGGGCATCAGCATCCCAAGGCAGCGCTGCGAGACCCAGAGTTTTGATTCCCTTGACCATTGCCGCGACGGTCTCGGCTGGCTGCAGATCACGCAAGGGTTTCTCGTCCAAAATCAACGCGTCTAATCTTTGGATCTCACGCGCCACGATTGCTTCGTCTTGTGCCGACCAGTCAACTTGGCGCTCACGCCGGATGCGGGTTGCAGCGAGTCGCTCAAGATCGCCGCGCGACAACTCGACAGCCAAAGTAATTCGCGCTTCGCGATCCCGGTCGTCGAGATCGACGGCAACAATGTAATCGGCTTGTGCCAAGCGCTCTACAGCGATGAACGATGCGCCACGACCGTTGGTCAACAAAAATCGCCCGCCCGAGCTCGAACGTCGCTGTCCAATGCGGTCCGGATAAGCCAAAGCGAGCAGGCCGCCCGCACCGAGCCCATCTGATGCAGCGCGAGATTCGCGGCCACGCAGCATCCGCAAGAACTGTTCGGCAACCCTGCGTAGACGCTGCAGGACGCGCCCGTCGACATCCGCCACCCGATTCGTAGTGCGCAAGGCCTCGAGTCGCTCTTCAATGTCACTTGATCGACTGCGACGCAAGAAATCTCGCTCGCCCAAAATGGCCGCCAAGTCGGCAGCGAGGCGCTCTTCGCCATGGTGCACGCTCTGCAACAACATGTGCGCAATGCGCGGATGCGCCGGAAAACGCGCCATGTCCTTGCCGTGTACCGTGATGCGACCTTGCTCATCAAGCACAGCGAGACGCTGTAGTGTCTCGCGGGCAGCGGCGAGCACGGCAGCAGGTGGTGGGTCGCTCCAACAAAGACGATTCGCATCATCAACGCCCCACTCTGCAAGCTCGAGTGCAAGAGGGGTCAAATCTGCTTCGAGAATCTCCGGCGTGGTATACGCCGCGAGGCTCGCGGCACTACCTGCACTCCAAAGCCGATAGCAGATGCCTGCGGCCACTCGCCCCGCACGCCCGGCGCGCTGCTCGGCCGAGGCGCGTGAAATGTGGCGAGTCTCGAGTCGCGACATACCGCTGACCGGGTCGAAAATCGAACGTCTCACAAGACCTGAGTCGATAACCACGCGAATGCCGGGCAAGGTCAAACTGGTCTCGGCAATGTTGGTCGCGAGAATCACACGACGCACACCGGGAACCGACTGCAGCACGGCATCCTGCTGCGCCGGTGGCAATTCACCATGCAATGGCAGCACCTCGACTGCGGCGGTGTTGCATTCCGGAGCGCCAGCCAGGAACTCACCCACCCTGCGGATCTCGCGACTGCCCGGCAAGAAAACCAGGATGTCGCCTTCGCACTCACGCAGGGCGCGTAACGTCGCAAGCCCAACGGCCCGTTCCGGCGAGTCTGCGCCGCCCGGCAGGATAGGCAGACCTGTGCCGAGATGCCTGATTTCGACCGGGAACATCCGGCCTCGCGAACTCACGACCGGCGCATCACCCAGTAACTTGGAGATGGCTAGACCATCGAGTGTCGCCGACATCACGAGCAGCTTGAGATCACTGTCGAGCGCTGTACGCGCATCGATGCAGAAAGCGAGCCCACTGTCGGCATTCAAACTGCGCTCGTGAAACTCGTCGAAGATGACGAGTGCCACCTGCTCAAGTGCCGGATCGCTCTGCAGCATGCGATTGAGCACACCCTCGGTGATGACCTCGATACGAGTGGCGGCGCTGACCTTGGTCTCTAGCCGCATGCGATAACCCACCGTCTCGCCGACAGACTCACCAAGGGTCGCGGCCATGCGCGCGGCAACCGTACGGGCAGCCAAACGCCGTGACTCGAGCATCAAGATACGACGCCCGGCAAGCCACGGCTCATCAAGCAAGGCCAAGGGTACGACGGTACTCTTGCCGGCACCGGGTGGCGCCTCGAGCACGACTGCGCCGGCCGCGGTCAACGCCGCTCGTAGCTCTCCGAGCACTTCGACGATGGGCAGTTCAGGCAGTTTCATCAGTACGCAGCGGAAGCTCATTGCAACGGGCCGCTGAATTGTATGCAATCGGGCTCATGAAGTTCGCCAAACGCACGCTACTCGGTCTTGCTGTCTTACTGGTTGCATGCTGGCTGGCTCTTGCCGCGTGGGCATATTGGCCTCTCGAAGCGGAAGTTCCCGCCGCTCAACTTGCCTCCGCTGAAGATCGCTTTATCGATGTTGATGGCTTGCAGCTACGCTATCGCGAATGGGGCGCTCGTCGAGCGGACCAAAGCTCCTTGCTGTTGATTCACGGGTTTGGCAACTCGCTGCAAAGTTTTCGCGAACTCGCACCGCTACTCGGGGTAACGCGTCACGTTGTGGCCATCGACATGGTGGGCTACGGCCTGTCGGACAAGCCCGAAGACTTCGATTATCACAACGGCCCGCAGGCCGAGTTCCTGCTTCGCACTCAGCGCGCACTCGGCGTCGATACCGCGATCTATGTGGGTCATTCTTTGGGCGGCGCCGTCGCATTGCAGGCGGCCGTCAAAGACAACGCCGTGACCGGTCTCGTGTTACTCAACCCCGGCATCATCAGTACCGGTGTTCCAAAGGTCGTGCAAATCACCCTGCCACCGTTGCCACGCGTGTCAGCCAAGCTATTTGCCAACCGGGAGTTCCGCGCCCGATCCCTCAAGCAATCGTTTGCCAACCCCGAACTCGTTACCGAGACCGTCATCGACGAGGTGATGCTGGCAACGCGAACCGCCGGCTATCTGCGCGGTACGACCGCGCTCATGAAGCAATACCGTGAAGGCGAAGAGATCGTGCTCGCCTCGCAAGTAAGGGTGCCGACGCTGATTCCCTGGGGTGATCTTGATCGCAACAAACCGATCTCGGAAGCCACAGAGCTGCAAGCTTTGATCTCGGGGTCACAACTCGTGCGTTTCGCGACCGCGGGTCATTATGTACACGAAGAAGCCGCGGCCGATGTGGCGCGCGCCATCGAGAGCTGGCTCGACGAGTTCGCGCTCTAGACTGAGTGCGTCTGCTCGGCCTGCTGCCACGCGAGCTCAGCCATCGACTCGACCTCGGCAGCATATTTTCGCGCTTGTGGGCTGACTGCCGTGCCACGCTCGACGCGGCCCCGTATGCCGTGAAAGATGCCAGCAAGACGGAACATGCAGAACGCCACGTAATAATCGAGCCCGACGATTTCGCTGATGCCCCGTCGTTCGCAATAGCAAGCGATGTAGTCACGCTCGCTCGGCAGACCTAGAGCTTGAAGATCAAAGCCCCGCAGACCAGGAATCGCGGCAGACTGAATGCGGTACATCATGAAGTTGTAGGCAAAGTCGGCCAAGGGATTACCGATGGTCGACAACTCCCAGTCGAGCACACCGATCACCTGCGGGGCATCGTTGGCGAACATCATGTTGTCGATGCGAAAATCACCATGGACCAAAGCAGCAGCTGGCTCCTCGCTCGGCGCATGCTTAGGCAGCCAGTCGATCAGGCGTTCCATCGCCTCGACGCGCCCGGCTACGGCCGAATCACCCGCATATTGCTTCGACCAGCGTGCCACTTGGCGCGCGACATAACCCTCGGCACGACCATAGTCGGCAAGTCCGCTCGCCACCACATCGACCCGATGCAGGTCAGCCAAAGTACTGGCCATCGCCAAAAAAATTGCTCGACGAGCGTCGCGCTCGAGCTCGGGCAGCGCCGGGTTCCAGAAAATACGCCCCTGCAGATGCTGCATCAGAAAAAATGGTGTGCCGATGACCGCAGCGTCTTCGCAAAGCAATAGTGTCTCCGCCACCGGAAAGCCCACCTTGCCGAGCGCCTGCATGACGCGAAACTCGCGATCGACGGCATGCGCACTCGGCAACAATTGACCCGGTGGCTTGCGGCGCAGCACCAAAGTACGCGCCTCGCTGCCCATCGATACCTCGAGTCGATAGGTCGGGTTCGACTGACCACCCGCAAACTGAGCAACACGGGTGATGGCGCTGAAACCTTCGAGCTTTACAAGCAGATATGCCTCGAGCGCTGCGACGTCGAACTCGAGACCGGGACGAAAACTATGAACTTCGCTCACGGCCGTACGCCTCGCTTCGCTCTGACGTGTTGGGTACGAAACGGCTTGCGCTCACCTTCCTGTTGACGCCCGGTTCCAGCGGGCTGCCACGCGGGCACGAGCTGGTGCTTGCCTGGACCGATGAGATCGGCCCGGCCCATGCGTCGCAAGGCTTCGCGCAACATCGGCCAGTTGTTGGCATCGTGATAGCGTAGGAAAGCCTTATGGAGCCTGCGTACTTTGAGTCCCCTCGGAATGGCGACCGCTTCGCTGTTGCGAGTCACTTTGCGCAGCGAGTTCTTGCCCGAGTGATACATCGCCGTGGCGGTGGCCATTGGTGAGGGCAAGAAAGCCTGCACTTGATCGGCGCGGAAGCCGTTTTTCTTGAGCCACAGCGCAAGCTCAAGCATGTCCTCGTCGGTAGTCCCGGGATGGGCAGCGATGAAATACGGGATGAGATACTGTTCCTTACCCGCTTCTTTCGAATATCGATCGAACAATTCTTTGAAGCGGTAATAGGTTCCGACACCAGGCTTCATCATCTTAGATAGGGGCCCGTCGCTGATCGCCTCGGGCGCAATTTTCAGATAGCCACCAACATGATGTTGGGCGAGCTCCTTGACGTATTCAGGTGACTCGATCGCAAGGTCATAGCGAACCCCAGAGGCAATCAAAACCTTCTTGATGCCAGGAATAGCCCGCGCCTTGCGATACAACTCGATCAGTGGCGTATGGTCGGTGTTGAGGTTCGGACATACGCCCGGAAATACGCAAGATGGCTTACGACAGGCCGTTTCGATTTCACGGCTCTTGCATGCCAAGCGATACATGTTGGCAGTGGGTCCGCCCAGATCGGAAATGACGCCGGTGAAACCCGGGACGGTGTCACGCACCTTTTCGATTTCGCGCAGCACCGAAGCCTCGGAACGGCTTTGGATGATGCGCCCCTCGTGCTCGGTGATCGAGCAGAAAGTACAACCGCCGAAACAGCCGCGCTGAATGGCAATCGAGAAACGAATCATCTTGTAGGCCGGGATCTCGGCATCACCATAAAAAGGATGCGGACGCCGCTGATACGGCAGCTCGTAGACCTGATCCATTTCTTTGGTTGTCAGAGGAATGGGCGGCGGATTGAGCCACACGTCGAGCGAACCATGTCGCTGCACCAAAGAGCGCGCATTTCCGGGGTTGGCCTCGAGATGCAAAATACGCGAGGCGTGGGCATACATGATCGGATCGTCGACGACCTGCTCGAAAGCCGGCAGACGAATGACGCTGCGATCGCGATCGGCGTTTTTGACCCGCCGTACGAAACGCACCACCCGCTCATCGGCTGCCGCTTCAGGCTGCGTAGCCTCACGCGCCTTGGTGCCGCCGTTATCTTCCATGGCATAGGGATCGATCGGCGGATTGAGAGGACCCGGCGTATCGAGATGGGTCGAGTCGATTTCGACATAGCCCTCGGGCAGCGTCTTGCGAACAAATGCAGTGCCCCGCAAATCGCGGATGGCGCTGATCGGCTCACCTGCGGCCATGCGGTGTGCGATGTCGACGATCTGTCTTTCAGCATTGCCATAGACCAGCAAGTCAGCCTTGGCATCGAGCAACACCGAGCGACGCACTTTCTCTGACCAATAATCGAAGTGCGCGATACGCCGCAGACTGGCTTCGATGCCGCCGACTACGATCGGCACTTCGGGGAAAGCCTCGCGGGCACGCTGCGAGTAGACGATGACAGAACGATCGGGTCGTTTGCCGGCTGCGCCACCGGGTGTGTAAGCGTCGTCGCTGCGTATGCGTCGATCGCTGGTGTAGCGATTGACCATCGAGTCCATGTTGCCGGCCGTGATACCAAAGAACAGATTCGGCTTGCCAAGAGCCTTGAACGGCTCGGCGCTTTGCCAGTCTGGCTGCGAGATGATGCCGACTCTGAAGCCTTGCGCCTCAAGCAGACGACCCACGATGGCCATGCCAAAGCTCGGGTGATCGACGTAGGCATCGCCGGTTACAACGATGACGTCGCAGCTGTCCCAACCCAGCGCGTCCATCTCGGCCCGTGACATCGGCAGAAAAGGCGCAACGCCAAAGCGCGAGGCCCAGTACTTGCGATGGGAAAAGATGTCCTTGGCCGTTTGCATAGGGGGTGAATTAGACCAAAAAACCCACCCCCAAACGACCCGATTTGACTACACGGCGACCGCCGCCGGGTTGTAAGCCATGAGCCCGAGCGACTCGGCACTGACGTGCTTGCCCGAGACAAAGTTCTCGCGTCGCCCAGAGTGATAGTTTTGGGCTGTCTTGCGCGACTCGAGCATCACCCAGTTGGCGCGTTCGAGACGTGCCTCTTCGTAACGCCGCAGACCCTCAGCGATCGAACCTGCGGCCGAAAACGCCCGCGCGAAAACCAATGCGTCTTCGATGCCCATGGCAGCGCCCTGACCAAGAAAGGGCAACATCGGATGCGCGGCGTCACCAAGCAAAGTTGCATGACCTTGCGTCCAAGTCGGCAAGGGCTCACGGTCGAACAACGCCCACTTGAAAAGCCGGGTCTCGGGAGTCGCGCGAATGATGGTATGGATGTCGTCATACCAACCGGCGAACTCCTGCAACAACTCGCCGACACTGGCGCGGATCGACCAACCCTCTTCCTGCCAATCGGCGCGTTCGGTTAACGCCACGTAGTTGACGAGTCGGCCGCCGCGCAACAGATAACGCGTAAAGCTGCGCCCGGGCCCGGTCGAAATGCAGGAGGTCGGGTCGATGATGCCGCTCGGTAGCGACTCGTGTTCCACCAGACCACGAAAGGCGACATAGCCGGTAAAGCGCGCCTGACCATCGCCGAACAATTGGCTGCGTACTTTCGAACGGATGCCATCAGCACCCACCAGCACGTCGGCTTCGAGGTGGCGGCCGTCGGCAAACTCGACAGCGACCCGACCCGCGACGTCATGCAAGGCGCGGAACTCACAGCCTAGCTCGATGGCCGCGGGGTCGTGGTCTCGCACTGCCTTGACGAGCGCCGCATGCAGGTCAGCACGATGAATCTGGTAATACGGCGCACCGTACTTGAGCAGCATCTCGTTGCCGCGGGATATCTCGACCAGCAGCTCACCGCTGCGCCAATCTTTCACGCCGCCACGATCGGGCCGCATGCCAAGGTTGTCGAGTACCGGTTCAAGCCCGATCGCATGCAACACATGACTGGCGTTTGGGGTGATGGTCAAGCCAGCGCCGACCTCGCCTAACACCGTCGCCTGCTCGTACACCCGTGGCGCAAACCCGCAAGTCTGCAAGGCTCTGGCCAGAGTCAAACCAGCGATTCCGGCGCCGATGATGGCAATGCGAGGCGAAGTCATGCCCGACAAGTTGCGCCTGAACGCGCCGACATGCACCTTGGATAGGACTGTCGTTCCGCATCGTGGCCGGCCAATCCGCACTGCGGTAGAGTGCAGACCTCTTTGTTGTGGACTCGAAAGGACTCAGGTGCCATGACGCCGTCCGACCTGTGGTTGAACGACTGCCGCTCCGCCGGGGTAGACCCGCTCGTCATCGAACATACCGCCCGAAATTTCCTCGCCCATCGCGAGCATCATCTGCGCGCCGGCACGAAACACCTGCCCTTGCAGCAGTGGTTCAAGTTCTACGCCATGGAGAACGCCGCCGAACTTTCGGCCGAGACCATCAAAGTTGAAGGCTGCTCGGTCGATGAGAAATCGGTCAGACCGCCCTCTGCCGACTATCAGGCCGCCATCTATCGACTGCTGCAGCAATACCTCGCCGCGAACCATAGCGCCGACTGAGTTTTTTTGAGCATGAACAAGAACGATCTCGAGGCGATCGTCGTTCGCGGCGCGCGTCAGAACAATCTGAAAAATATCGATATCGAGATCCCGACGGGACAGCTGGTCGTCGTGACCGGTGTCTCAGGCTCTGGTAAGTCGTCGCTGGTGTTCGACACGCTCTATGCCGAAGGTCAGCGGCGATACGTTGAAACTTTCTCGCCCTATGCCAGGCAATTTCTCGACCGCATGGACAAGCCGGCAGTCGACCGCATTGAAGGCATTCCGCCCGCAATAGCAATCGACCAGACGAACCCGGTGCGAACCTCACGCTCGACCGTGGGCACGATGACCGAGCTCAACGATCATCTGAAGCTGCTGTTTGCCCGCGCAAGTCATCTGCATTGCAAGCGCTGCGGCAATGCCGTGCG
>Ga0169931_10009618_pt1 | contig 13914 bp, 6 predicted proteins | sample Kivu_15m_20L_FD_129675 | JGI IMG/M metagenome (GOLD analysis project Ga0169931, IMG submission 129675) | Freshwater microbial communities from Lake Kivu, Western Province, Rwanda to study Microbial Dark Matter (Phase II) - Kivu_15m_20L... | ecosystem: Environmental > Aquatic > Freshwater > Lake ...
AGTCGTTTCTGTTAATACAAACAATCTAGAGTAATACTAAAAGATGTGATAGATCGGACATAAAGACATCTTAGATTGCAAAAACATTCGCTTAAGGAACGACATTATAGGATGGAAGAATAAAAACGTAGGAGAGAAGGGGAAAGCGATATATAAAGGATGTTGAATAAATTGAAGGGAGAGAAAAAGAATAGTTGGTATAGATTTGTTACTAGTTAACAGCTTTAAAAGTAGTTACTGGTCGATATCAAGGAAAATTTTCTGTAGAGTAATTTTAATCGAATCAAAAGAGATATAAACCATAAAAAAATTGTGAGAATGCGATGATTTACTTAAAGTATCAATAAATGATATAAAATATTTATTTTTATTTTTTTTAAAAAAAAAATAAATGTAATAGAATAAGAATATTTTAAAAATCAGTTTTTCAGGCTTGGATAATTCCAATTTTCAAACCATTATACATTACAATCGATATTGTTGCTCCTCTCCTATTATTACTACAAATATTCTTTTTTACGCAATTACTTATCATCTATTGTACCCAGTTTCAACACTTAGCCTTATCTACATACACAAATTTTTACTTTTTTAAGATTGAATACTCAGTGACGCCTTTGAGCCACTAAAATTTTATTACATCTTGCCAAGAGCATGGTCGTTCTTTAGGTTATTTAGCCAATAGAGCTAATAAAAGTTCTCTACACTAATGTGAGACACTTTCCTTTATTTTTGGAGCGCTATTTCTTATATCTTATTCCATTTTTAGTCTATCTTCTTGATAAAAAGGAGGTTCTCCATGTAACATCTCGTATAAGAAAATACCAAGAAGATACCAATCAAGAGGCTGACCATGAGGTTTTTTCTAACCTTAGATTAACAGCTCAGGTGCTATGTAGCTTACAGATCCCACAAAAGAATCAGAAGTAACAGCTTATTTGCTTAACCCGAAATCAGCCAGTTTTATATGTCCTTAATGATCAAGCAAAATATTAGCCACTTTTAGATCTCTATACAGCATGCCTCTAAAATGCATAAAACTCAAAGCTAGTGCAGCTTAACAAAAGTAAGTCTTTGCAATCGACTATGGAATGGGTTAGTTTCTTACAAAATTTTAGAGATCACCATGAGGACACAGCTACATTAAGAGATATAGATGTTTTAGATCTTGCAGGCAGTAATGAGCCTGAATCAAAAACGGATGTTGAAGCTAAGTATACACTTTTCTCTATGCATATATATATTTTTGCAAGCCATTATCGATTATTGTTCTTTTGCTCAATCTTTTCATCGCATAGATGTTGCTAGAACGTTTTTTTCGAGCCAAAAATACCTCAGCGAAAGCACCTTTTCCAATTTTTTTTAATATGTCAAAATTACTTATTTGTTCTGATTTTTCAATATGACTCTAGAAAATCGATTACTTTGCTAGACCTAGATTCTGACGTACTTTGTTACAACCCTTGAGAATATTTCTATTTTTCAGATATCTCGCCTATCGACTTCCACGACCACGCATACGAGATGATTTACAAACCTATTAAACTCCTTATTAGCTGATTTCACTTAACGAGCTAACTATAGATTATCTGTTTTCCTAAGATTATTTTTTGGGGAACTATCGCATCGATAAAAACTTTTCAACTTGGTCTACTCTTGACATTTGCGGCATAAGTTTTTCCTGATTTCTCACCAATCTTGATTAGTAAACTTCTATTCTGGTAGGGCTATTTGACGGAGACTGAGTTGATAAAGTCTTTTTATGCGAATGTTTGTTATTGTAGTGATCAAGCAAATCAAATATCTAAGGGTTGCGACATGTATTGAAAGGAGTCATATTCATGCAGTTTCTTATAGTTAGATCGACCATCTAAGCCGATCCTAGGATGATTTTAGTCATTTATACATATCCGTAGTCCACTGCGAAATGTAAGGCTGTATTCCGATCTACGTCGACTATATTAGGATCTGCACCCCATGTTATCAAACACCTTGCTACTTACATTGAATTTATCAGACTTGCTTAGTGTAGAGCAGTTCTATGAGTTTCCTTTGTTTGAAGATCAGGACTTAATCCAAATTTAAGCAGAATATTAGCTGCAGTTGAATCGTTCTGACTGACCGAGTAGTGCAAAAGCGACCACCCGCCCATATATATAAACTGATTCAGCTATATCGGAAACTAACTCAACAAGTTCTCAAGTAACTGGAACTGTTTTCTGACCACTAAAGTGTACAATTGTTGTTTGAGTTTGTGCAAATCGCTGAAATAATCACTCCAAGGCTACAATACAGTTTATGATAGGTTTATTCCTGAGTTGTTTATTAACAACGATTTGCTAGATTCGGATAGACCTGTCTCGATGTTTTTTATCATTATTTACTAGTCGTCCGAATCGCTTAGAGCTGAGGGTTTTTCTTTGCTGATTTGTCGCTTCGCCATTATAAAACTACTATAAAACTGGACAGTAATTTAAAAAATACGTTATTTTGTATCAACTCAGTCATTTAGATATGAAAATCGAGCATTTAAGCTTTTTTATTATTTTTAAGATTTATATGTTTATCAGTACTGTTGACGAATCAAATCATTTTTTACCATTAAGCGTCGCTTTAGTTATTTAATCTTGCTTGATAAGATTAAAGTAGTTCAAAGGCGCTTTTAAGGTCGAATAAGGCTGAATATCTCTTTAATAGTTAACAGTTTCTTCCTCATTTGTCTCCATTAAAATCTTCATTTCTCTCTACATATTTCGCAATACTTGAAGATTTAGATTCTAGCTCGTTTCGTTACTGGCAGCTTTGATTAAGTTTTCTTGATGAAATTTTGTATCAAACAGTGTGCCTTTATCGTAATACTCGGTGTACTATTCTCTAGTTAAATACCTTGGTTTATACTTAGGTATCTTGTATTGTTTGCTATGTTCCTTAGGTGGCCAAAATTGAGTCAAATTCGGTAAACTGCCTCCAAACTTGACTTAATACTGAGTCGGATTGCAAAAATCAGCCATAACTGGTATAGCCTGATCATCGAAAAAGTTTATTTTATTTACAGTTTCTTACTCTAAAAACTTTTTAACGATTCCCCAAAGAATAGAAAGCGAAAACGGAATCCTGCAAATGTAGCAAACAAACATACGAGATCTATATGTATCTGACAAAAAAGTAAAAGATTTTTTCATAGTACTTACAAGAGATAAAAGACTTGTTTAAGCGACATCTATGACTGCTACCCAATTTTAAACCTGACCTGGAATTAAAAAATTTCTTATGACATACTCGAAGAAATATGTCTGAGTTTAGATGAGTTCCTATTATTTCATCTCCATCTTGATTATTTTATCGACATCGAAAATAAGAATAGGTCTGTAGTGGCTATCACGACCTGATACGTAAAAAACTCCTGCGTTCTTAATAAAAACAAAAAATACCAAATATTTAGTTGCTACTGGACTCATCGTTATGTTCTATACAGTTGTCCTGTAATTTGCAAAGATTTCCATCGCCTCAATACATTTTTTATTATCACAACCAACCGATAACAAAAATCTTAATTTCCATGATCTGTTCCAACGCAGGTCTATCGTGATGCTCTTACGCTTAAGATAATCTTAAAACTATTGTAATTTTTTTAGTTAGTCTTAGCTGTATGTTTACTATGCCCAGCCTTAGAACATGAGTCTACGGACATTTTTGCCCGTGACTATGCGGAAGTCGTCGTTGATTTTTGGGTCTTTCGAGCGTTAGGGAACGAAGAGAAATGCTTACTAAGGAATGTGAGGATGGTCGGATACAGTATTGAAAGATGCGTACATTTAAATCTTATAAAACAACAAAAAAAATCTTCGAATATTATTTATCATCAATTCATCTAGATCAGATTACTTCTTTGAGCCAGTCGTTAGGCAAATATTTCAAATAAGCCTCCAATTCGATCTTTTTGTCGCTTTTCACCATCCTCTATAGTCTGATTTTCCACTCACTTATCTTATCATAGAACTATGCTTCTTCCTGACTGCTGATTTCCCTCATACTAAAATATGGTCTCTGCAGCATCTATTTGGCCTTCAAATGATCTTCTTTGTTTTGCTACAAGTATTCGTTTTGTAACTTGAAGGCAGGGATCATAGTGCTGGGATCTATCCATGTGACTCTAGGCAAAAAAGTACTGAATTATCGATAGCCGATGCAATAACAAAGCAAAATGTCAGCTCCAAAAATATCCTCATCGCCCAAATAAAATATTTTTTAAGCCCTCTACCATAGGCTTTAGATGATTCTTCGACCAGTTCGATCAGGATAACCTTTTGAAGATACCACTACTAAATCTTTAAGCCATTCAGGACAATTATACTGATTTTCTTGAATAGCTTTTGTGAACATTTGCTGCAATTGGTACATAGCACTTTCTTTTTATACTATCAGCAAAGCATTTATTCGCTTTTGATTGACCTTTATTTGTCTAAAAGCAGGCACATTCATGACCACACCTCCTTGCATTCTCATCCCTCTTTCATCGAACTCTATCTATATATCACCCATCATCAAACAACGACTCGAGCTTATTACACCCAGTTCTTCTCTAGAAAGCCCAGCATTGCTCGAAAGTAGCTCTAGATCATCATCGAGAGTATCGTAATTTTGATAGTAGCGCACTAGTCTGTAGTACAGATTACGCTTTGTTACAAACTCACCTTCGTTGAGAACTTGTAGCAATACTTATATTATTTATAACAAACGTGTCACAGATTTGATGTTTGTTGCACCTAGAACCATCTGTTGAGCAGCTCGACTTTCATATCTCATATTAGTTGTATTGAACTATTTGATAAAGATGAAGAATGGGAGTCTAAATGTTTTGTAGACGATACATTCACGAACTTTTCCCTTTAAATAATCTAGTTTTTATATAGCTTCTTGACTGTTTGAGAGTTTAATTTAGAAACTCTATTTGCTTTGGCTTGCTTTCATATTATTTGTATACTAAAGTCAGTCAGACATTCTAAATTTATGCCAATAACTCAATATTATTTAAATAGGTAAATTGATAGATTAAAAGAATTACTAAATAATCGTGAGATCAGTTCAAAGCAAATTATGTTGTTCGAGTAATTTAATTTAAGACGGACTAAGCAAAATCGGCAGTCCTTCGGCATCTTAAATATAGCATTTGTTTTTGTCTAAAAGATACCCCTTATCGTCGATAAAGTACATACCTTCATGTATATAGAAGTACTTTCAAACATAAGTGTAGGTGATTATTATTATCTAACAGGCTCAGATAACTTACTTTACCCTTCGACTATTTTTTGAATGCGTTACTGATATCGAAAAGATGTCATTTTACCGAGGAAAACGCGATTACTTGATTGAAAAACTTCTTGTTTATTGTTTGATTCTTTCATTTTGCTAATAGTCTATTCAAACTTATCAGTAATGATTCTAAGCTATTTTTGCAGAGCTTGGATAGTTTCTTATGTCAATTTACAAATTTTAGCCTGCATTTTGCTATCGATATCATTCTTGATTCTCTCCTATATTTACATATAAATCTTTTTCTAATTTTCTGTAGACATTTTTGTATTGAGCTAAGCACCCACTATTCTTGAGTTTGACTATACTTGTTCAACTTTGATCTCTCCTATTTCTTGATGCATCTATAAAATATTTTACCTTAATTCCTAAATCATCTTCATAGTCTTACGGTAGTCCTCTCTTTTTCTTTAGCCTTCAATAAGACTCAGAATATTGTTTATATCTCCTGTTTGATTTTTTTGACTTTTTTAAATTTTGTCCACTCGCTAATCATTTTTTACTATTTTTTATTCTATCTTGTTCAATCTTTAGTCTTGTTTCTATGTCTTTTATTGCATTTTGGCAAGATATTAGTTCACTTTTCCGATTTAATTTTGAATCCATTGACCTAGATTGCTTTGTAAATCAACTTATCTAGACCTCGCAACGTCTACTTTGCTTCGTATTTTCTCTCCTAGCTTGCTGAAACCCCCGCTACCCATCAAATTAGTATCTTCACCCGTCGTTTTGACCTGAAACGATCCACCTATTTTTCTCATTTCTTGACTGGCAGTGAGTTTTAAAGCATCAAGAGCTATAAAATTTTGATTTTTTAGCTTCTAAATGCTACTCTAACGCTTTGCTATAGCCGCATGTGAAGATTAAATTTTAGGATTTGGTTTGTTTACATGTTGCAATACATTCTAAGAATAGCGGGAAGGTCTTGGAGGTTGACTATTTTGTCCTGGATTTTAAGTCTGGTTGTATATCTTGTCAGCTGCCAGATCGTAACTTCCTCGATTGTATTAGCTCATTATTATATCAAATCAAAAACAAAATGCATGCATTAATCATCTAATTAAAGGTTTCACTGCGAATTCTCTTCTTTAAGTTGGTTAGTCAAGTTCTCTAACTTCATCCTTACTTTTTTCAACTCTTGATGTTTCTTTTAATAGTACTATTCATGTCTTGGCAAACGATCTCCTAATTCTTCGTCGTCTTTCTACTTTTATTTTTGTAATTTGAGCAAACTGGTCTAATCTGGAATCCATCTGTTATCATCTTTTTGATGACTTTTCCATACAAAAGATTACTATATACCATAGTCAGCTGGTTTTTTGCGCCTTAAATAGAACATATAGAAAATGTAATTGAGCTTATTGTGAGTAGTATCAATATGCTACTAAAATCCTTACAACTAAAAGTCGATCTAGAAACGTTCTTGACCGCAAATATAGCAATTAGATGCTTAGTCTTGTTCGGTTCCTTAACTTTTCTAACGCAATTATGAAAATTTATCGATAATAGTACCAGAAAATATTTCAAAAATGACTTTTTGAGCAAATAAAATATAAGTGATTTCACTTAAAAACTTGAAATCAAAAATATTATTTTAGTAATTTGGCGTAACAACTCCTAAAAACCCTGATCCACTTTTTAAACTCTGATCGACCAGCAACAATACACATCTAAAAACTGATTGACAAGGAACCCCATAGCCTACATCATCAGTATACGAAAAAGAATATATAAAGATAGAGAAAAAATAATTGAAGACGATAAGTAAGGCAGTAGCGACGAACAGAGAAAACCAGGTTTACTAGATAGCTTGAACTATTTGTCTTCCTAGAGAGATTCTTTTGACGATATATACGAGTAAAAAACCAGCGAAAAGAGAATGCATGACAGTGAGTGCCACAAAGACTATGACGTATATATCGAAGAACACAACTTTTATGATGTTTTTAATTTTAAATAATATTTTATTCTAGGACATATTTGTTTGCAAGTAAGCTTTTTCATTCAGATCACTCAACAAAGGAATTTTCTTTATGACAAGATTTAGCAACAGCAAAAGACCTATTACTAAATTGATAAAAACCAATATCATTATGATGATGGCTGGCCAGTCTTACAAGCTAAATGCCTGACCCAAAGCTTAAGTAAAAATATTATTAGGATTATTATAGTCTTCAATAAGATAAAACAACGTTATGAGACAGCTCAAAATCCATATCAAAAGAAAAGCATTATCTTCCTACCTAACCAATCTCAATAGCATTGATGTTATGGGATAGTTTTTTTGCATGTCTGCCAAGTAGTCTCTTTCTCCTTGCAAAATTAAATATGTTTCGTCTTAAAATTACATGAGACTTTTTAGTTTCTAATCGTGACTTATACGCTAAGCTTGCTGCACTAGTTTTTCCTAAAATTTAGGAGTCAGTTGGTCGCAAAGAGGAAGTCTGGGGAAATAAAGTTTGACCAAATTACCAAAAATCTATGCTTATATAGAAAGTGTATTTTTTTGAAAGAATTAATAAGCTTGGTAATATTTTTGATAGAATACTAACATCTATTAAGCAAACGGTTGTGTTTGCAAAGCCTTCTGTTTCTAGGTATTCTTTTGTTTTTACGAAATCGAAGAAAAGAAATGTTTTACAACCTTTTCTTTATTTTTTTAATGGTCATTGGTGACCTCTACATCTTACTATTACTAGGCTACTTTTTAAGTTTAGTTGCCCAGCTCGATCAGATGAAACAATAAAAAACCGATACCAAGGAAAGTAGCTGATACTTTTTAATCTTTTATGACTTCTTCCCAAGGTAATTTTGCCCTCAGGATTGTAGTTTAATTGTATGAAACTTTTTCTGCCTTGTACTATTCATAAAGCCATATCAGATTTATTTTTAAAAGTTACAACGGTACCATAATACGCACCTTGTTAGCGGTTCTTTAATTAGCCAAAATACACTGAATAAGTAATCTAAACACGCAGTGTTTGAATCTATTAAGTAAGTAAAATCCCTGAAAATCGATCATTTTGACTTTTTATTAAAGTATTGGACGAAGATCAATACCGTTGGATTAGTAAAACTCGCATACTTACTGGAATAAACGGTCACGCTTTATGATTTAAAGTTTATCTTTATCGTCGCGAATAGCTTACATTTTGAGAAGTTTAACCGCTATGTCTGTGAATTTATTGTCTATTAGGAAGTTTTGATTGTCTTGGTTGCATCCATTTAGCATAGCTTGCATGCATTAAAGAATGACTTCAGAGATGTCTACAATAAATACAGTGACGTTCAATTTTTAGCCTGGACCATTGATTTTCTAAATAAAAATATATTTACCCCTGAACCTGAGTTCGCTTTGCTGACCATAAACGAAAAAGAATTGTAAATTTTATCCAAAAAATCAATCGAAGATTGATAAGGCTGGTTCCTCAAAAGTTCAGTAAAAGGCTGATGTCTACATAACAAAGTAATAAATTTTAAACTAACTTTATCAATCGAAATCTTTTGTTACTATCCACACACCCAAAGTGCATTTAGGGCAGATCCTACTTATTAATAATACTTTCTGCCCTACATACGTAAAGAAACTTATTATAGGGCTTTTCTGAGACAGTTGAAAAATTTGTAGCAAGCAAAATTTTAGTTGAAAATTTTATACAAAAGTTTAAGAAGAGCATTTTCTTCATCTTTCTAAAGCAAAACATTAAAAACCCTTAATATTTCATAGACATTCCTACGAGACAAAGGTTTATTATAATTAAAAGTTTGTCCAGTGATATATCCTATAAGTGTTTGAACAAGCTCGATCTCAGCCCATCTTCGTTTCTCTTGACCATGATGTTTCATTCTCCATACCAAGTATTAAGCCAAATTACTGATAATGTGATTAAAAGTAGTCAGAGACTAGTGTGATTCACCTAGTCTGTTTTCTTCTTAAGATGCTTTTTTGATAAGAGTTGCTATGACTCTTACATAGTCCTATTATCTCTTGTAAATGAATTGATGGTACTAGTGCTGTTATTTTTATTTCTGCTAATGTGCAGGCTGACTTCGTAGTAACTATAATACTGTTTTTTTGGCAAATTTTTATTCCGGTGAGTTATCTTAGTCATTATCTACGAAATTTCTCCATTTTAGACTGATTTTGTTCATTCCTATTTCCCCCTACTGCATTAGATGATCTTGAGTTAGATCTTAAGGTCTTACTTTTTACAGCAACCATTGAAGTTTTAGATATATCTTATTTTTTTAGTTTCCTGTAGCCTTGTCGAAAATAGAATACAATTTTACAAGCAAAGGGTGGATCTAAAGTGTAAAGTAGTCTCGTACGTTATTTCTTGCAGTATTAATCGTTTTCTTATGCTTCTATAAATAAGGAAGCATTAAATACTAGTTCTATATCTACACTATTTTTTTCTATAGTTGACCTGCAAAAATTGCAGTGAAGGTATCCAACATATTGCTCAGAAACTCATTCTGATAGAGATGTACTAATGAATCTTGTTTTTACAAGTATACATGCAAAATTTTTACTATTTATTTTTTGAGCAGAAAGTAAAGTTCACTCATAAGACCATTGTGACTGTATATATCAGGTGCAGCCATAAGTTAAAACATGTAATTCATACTTAAATTTTTCTTCAAAGCCTGTTTCAAAAAACTACCTGAAGTCTCCAAATGTTATATTAAATATACCACAAGACAAAGTGCCTCTTTATGATAGATATATGGCAGTTGCAAAGGCTATGCTTTAAATTTAAGCAAATCGAGACACATCTAATCTTTTTTCTCTTACATGAATAAGAAGCGTCTCAGAACGTTTTATTGTAGAAGAAGTTTGTATAGGTATTACCCGTTTCTTTTGTAGAACTGCCCGTTTAGTTGACAGACGACTCGAAGTAGTTACACTAGTTAAGGGTTATATTCGCATACACTTCTTGATTGCCCCTGATTTTGTTTAAGAATTTGATTGAGCATCACTTCAATCATGCTACTACGAACCTCCTTGATCAGTGAAGGTTACTGGCTATACATCAGAATAAAAAGTCTTGTCTGACCCACCTCACATAGGGCTCTAAATTGATAAAGAATTTGAATCTGACTCATAAGAATCGTAATATTTTGTTTGCAACCCAAAGCAAAATAATACAAAAACTCTAAACACTGCTCAAAAACCTCTCTTTGTAGCTTAGGCACCTCTTTTCTACTTCTGCCTTCAAGCAAGTAAAAATTTTTTTCAAGTAAATCCAACATAATACGATGAATTGCTAGATTTTTAAGCAAAAGTTGATGATTGATATTCATATGTGCGGATTTGCGACTAGCAGCTTGACCAAGTCCTGCATCATCGAAAAGATAGTCTGTCAGTTGACGCACTATTTGAGAAAATTATTTATATTAATCACTTGGATTGGCTAGTCGGGTCAACCAGTGTTCTGATATGCAACAAAGATGTTTGAGTTTTTTGTAGAGATTGAATAGATTTTCAAAAACAGTTATGTCGTCATTTGTTACGATGATTACAGAGTTTAGTAGCTTCATTAGTTACAGTTTAGGATTGTGGAAGCGATGTAGAACTGAAAAGAGAGAACTAAGTATAGAAAAAGATCCTTTTTAGTTAGCTACAAACAACTCCATCAATCGTTACTTAAGTTGCACACTTGGTCTGAATTTCCCAAGAATTTAAAGCTGTTTATTGTAAGCTTGAATCAGATTAGCTTTCCGTTCGTTCTATAACTATTTTTATCTGGATACTCGATTATCGATGCTGAAAAGAGGAACAGGAAGAGGTTTGCTCAGATCTAAAAAATATTTTGCTTCACTTTAACCAATAGTTTAATGTTTGTTGTTGAATAGGTATCTAAGATAGCATGTAATTTTTTTTAGCTAGCCTTAAAGACAATAAGTAGCCAGTTCTTGGTAAATCTACATCGCTCTCGAAAGAATATCAATCTATATATTGCCCTCTATAACTTTTTTATCCAACAACTGTTTGATTTATTACAACTAATCGACAGTATAGCTTTCCTGACGCATCAGAATACATATAGATCCAAGCAAATCCGCTGACCAAACATTTTCTCTAATCTTTTCGCTCACTTCCTACTTATAAAAAGCTAGTTGCCTCGAATTCATTGTCGGCTAATTAACTGCCTTCTAATCCAAAGTCAACCCATCCATAGGTCTCGTAGCATAGCTTTGCTAAGCATTACCCAAAAGCGCATCTTTGAGTCGATCCCCTATCATAGCTTACTCTTCACTGATCTTGCTAGACTATGAATTAAGCTATGTCGTTTTAAACACAAATTTTAGAACTGCAAGTGGTTTATGTCTGATCAATCGAGGTGCTGAGTCTATATAGCAATTAGTAAGAAATGAAAAAAGATGATTGGAAAGCTGTTGTGAAATAGGGACATTTAAATAGCTAATTAACACTTATATTCCATTTTTAGTATGTTCGTTCAGATATGCGTGTATGAATCTTTTGCTAATAAAATTCCTATTTTCGCATAATTTTGAGAATAAACTGAACTACATCTACACAATCAACTTTATCTAAGGTTACTTGACTTGTTAGATTTATAACCATTTTTTAGTATGAGGATGCATTATTCTTATTCTTTGGTTCAATGTTTTGACTTAAATAAATAGTTGATCGAAAAAATGTTAGTCGAAAAGGGCACTAGAAATAAGTCTTTGATTGATATCTATTCGAGCTCCATTAAAAGTCAGTAAAACTTCGAGCAAATCATATATTTTACGTATTTTATTCCAGTATTTTTAACTTTTTTGTCCTCGACTTCCCTACACAATCACACTGAACATCGCCTGCACTATATTGCACTTCAATCCATCAACAACCAAAGGTAATTTGCACAACAAACTATAATTATTTTTAAAAATCTCAGCGATAAGCAACTAAGCACCCCTATCTGCGAAGATATCAGTAGCAAAAACCGCCAGCTGTTGGTATGCTACAAACTGATTATCTTTATAATTGTGGCACACTACAGTGAGAATACTATAGACTCTTTGAAGTAAAGATTAAACTTGTTGGTCTTTTTGCAAAGGTAGTTGTCTTAGCTGTCGCAATTGTTGGATCAAATATGGAATCAAAGGACCTAGTTCTTCCTGTACCTACTAAAAAAGCTAAGGATTATGCTATAATTTTTTAAGTTCCAGAATAATATTGTCATAGAGATTTTAGATCTAAGCCAGTAATCGATGATCAAAAGGTCTGTTGCTTTGAAAACACTGCTAGATATACAAAAATTATCTTCTGATTGAAAAAATAAATCGAATAGCCTACTATGCCTACTCATCCAACTCTTTTATCTCGAACAAATCCTAGTCTTAGAACTAACTGTAATTATTAAATGGCAGTAGATCTGAACTTTGATTCACTTTTCGAGTACCGATGTATTAACCACTTTCCTGGTGTTTGAAGATTAGATAAGATCCTCTCATGATACGGTTTTATTAACCTTTGAGGGATTAAAATACGAATTTGTTTAGTTAGTCGGGTCGTTATTAAAGAACTACTGAGTAGACGCGCTCGTTTTAGACTAATTTATAGTTTCGACCGAAACCAAGGTAACGACCTGTGCATAGACTTTTTAATCTAAAAGCTTCGTTAAAGTATACCCGACCTCCTGTCTATGTTTTTACGGATTATATCAGCCAAAGTCCATTAATCGATTGCAATCGCTATTAAGGTTTGATTTTTTCAAAAAGTATTGTTTATTTCTGACCACCTTGCACAATCTCCTTACTAGCATCTCTATGATTGAACTGCGATTATTTTTGATTAGGATGAACAGTAGTTAAAAAAGTATTGCTCTAGATATGTGTCAGCCATATACCAGTTCCATACACATATCCGGTCTACTATCGATCTCTCTCAAAGTAGCAATTAAAATTGATTTTTGATCTTAAATTTAGTCCGACTATAGTTCTCATTCGATTCGGGACATCGCTGTTGCGTACAGAAAGGTAGCCCAGTTTGGCACTACTGAGCTATGTTGCAAGAAAAACATCTTCATTAAACTTGACTTTATTTGATATTTTTGTCTGATACTGAAAACAAGGCAGCACTCTAAAGTTTGTAGGCGAATGTGATAGCTGCAACTTGACAGTAGTGTCATTTTCTTCATCCTCGAAGTCCGAAGAATAACTCAGGTATCTATTTGATATTTTGTGTCTGAGCACGATGTTTTGCTAAAACTATATCGAGCTTTTGGTCTAATTGACGTTTCCGCCGCTGAGTTCGACGTAAAAAAGGAAGTTTTAGAAGGTGCTTTCGAGGAGTGATTGACTCATGAAGACTTCGCTTCCTGAGTAAGGACAAGGGTACGCACGAATGACTGATTTGCAAGGTAGTAAGGGGCTTCGGGCTAAGAGTACTTGAGTACGACGACTGAGTAGTTGGTAAGAAACTGCTGGGTCATGAGTTCAAACTTAATAATCGGTTAGTAATCAGAACCATCATATCAGGATATACTCAGAGTACATCAAAAAGAATTAGCGAATTGCTAAAAATGCAAAAAACCCACATATTTAAAAAATATTTTAAAAAAAGAAAAATCATATTTTAAACTATAT
>Ga0169931_10009619_pt1 | contig 13913 bp, 9 predicted proteins | sample Kivu_15m_20L_FD_129675 | JGI IMG/M metagenome (GOLD analysis project Ga0169931, IMG submission 129675) | Freshwater microbial communities from Lake Kivu, Western Province, Rwanda to study Microbial Dark Matter (Phase II) - Kivu_15m_20L... | ecosystem: Environmental > Aquatic > Freshwater > Lake ...
AGAGGCTACAGATATGCCCACATTTTTATAATTGGGAGACAAACAAATGTATCTATGACCAAGTGATTGTATCTTCTCGTCTATCAGAAGACATATCACATGATCTCTTGCTGAAATATCACCGTAACTACAACATTCTCCCCAAAATTTCTCCTTGCAGTTGAACAATCTATTATGACCTACGATCCCAGCCTTACCAGAGGTTTCCGCATGGCATCTGGCAGATTCATAAGCAGCCTTATCTGGTACGAGCGGATTCAATGGTTTCATTTCATACATATAGTCTATCAGCGTCAGCAAGTAATTCGGGTCATAATTTTTTTCCAAAAGTGGCAAAAGATAGGTTTCACAAAAATCACGAGGTTTGACACGGGCATAATTAAGCCAATAGTATACATCTTTTTCTTTTTTAGACAACCATTTGATCTGACGGGCTGTATCAATATTTATTTTTGAAAATTTAATACTATCTTCCAAAGTAATATGATATGTAAGGGTGGAAGGATGAACCAATGGTAAAAACTTGGGTTTAAATTCATTCTCATTAACTTCTAACCCTCTTCTCTCCAACCTTTTTACAATATATTTTTTTGAAATAGAAGTCTTTATCGAGTCTTCTCTCTGTAAGAGTATAGCTACCATTTCATCTTGGATCTCAGCTATTTTTATATTCACCTGAGCAATTTCCTTCTTGTACAATCGACCTTGCTCCACAGTGGTATTATATTTACCTAACTGCGTATTGTATTTTGAAAGAGAAACACAACCTTCTAGAATAATAATCAGAGTGAAAAGGAATAGGGTTCTCATAAGTTCCCATTTTATTGTGAATTAATTAACCAGCTTTTAGCTACGTTTTTTCTTGTTAATGGATTGAATTCCATCTGACATAATAAAAGTCCTATTTATTTTGTTCGCCATAGGTGAACTTCACTGGAACATCCAAAAGTAAACCCCTTTCTTCTTTACTGAGCGATCTCATTGCTATCCTATGTGCTCTCTTAGATGATCTATCCCATTGTTTTTTTGTCAAGAAAGTTCCATCTACTTTGTAGATATATGGTGTTTGACTAACACAAGAGCTGAGAAATAACAAAAATAGAATCGGGATGATTAATTTTTTCATAGTCCTGGAGTTTTACATCTAAATTGATAGAAACTTTTTTATTTCTTCTTCTCTTTGAAACGATACAAATACGAAACTATTGTGCAAGCCCTGATCTTCCTAATTTACTTTGAGGCTCTGGGGTATTCTTTTTTATCATTACTCTTGATGTATAAGGTTTCAACTCCTTTTGTATCTATCATTCTAATTCCATAAAGTTCAGATTCCTCATAATTCAATTGAACCTTTTCACCATAAGTGGTTTCGTAGGTATCAATCTTCCAAACATGTAAATTGAAAGTTTCTCCCAATGTAGTTAATGGAATTGTCTTAAAAATATTGTGATCTATATTATACCATGTGATTGTGTCACGCTTATTATTCATTATAAACTCACAATCCAATTTTTCTGGAAATTCAATATTATTTACAAGCTTGACCCTTAGGTTCGTTTTTAAAACTTCTTGAGAAAAAACCCGCGCAATTGGATTAAAAAAAATTAAAATCATCACAATTAAACTCTTCATAGTTTCAGGTTTATACCTTTCAAAAACATTCATTTATTTATATGTCGATGAAATACCATATTCTTCCACAAAATTAGTACCTGGCACATCTTTTGTAACTAATACTTCATAATTAGTTACCTCTGATATTGTTTTCCCCTCAGTGGTAGTTGTATATTGAATATAAAATTTTCTACCGGAATATATATCATTATACACTTCCAAGGGACCATCATTAGATGAAATACTAAAATATAGATTCAAAAAGTAACTTTCAGTTTGAAAATTATGTGGATTTTCTATCAATAAAATATTTTCAGCTCTATTGAAGACTATTATATTTTTGAATTTATTTGAATCAATTGACAGGGTATCTCCATCATTAAGTATTTCTAATACAGAATATTGAAATGTATCATTCGACACTTGAATCTGTCCAAAAACAAAAAAGGGATTGATCAAAACACATATTATAATTAGATTTCTCATAGTATATTTTTTATTTGGGTTAAAAAATGATTGAGTATGCAAAATTGGTTTTGAGTTAGATGTTTTCATTATCTGCTAAGCATCTAATTTCTAAACGATGAATATTCTAATCTATTGTAAATTGTTGGGTAAACTTACTCCTAAACTTTTGCCTGGATAACTTTAGAAGAAGTTGTGCTACATGTCGGGCACAAAATTTCAGTTCGGGTTCCTGCTATTACGGTTAGTTACAGTTTGTTCCTCGTTAATTGCTCCTTCCCCAAACTATTTTTTAAAAACTTGTCTTAGTATATATTTTCATCAGGTCAGATTCAAAATTTTAAAATCATCGTGATAAAATTATTATTATGTATCAAAAACAGAACGCCTTGAAATAGATCTGATGGCCGAATCTACAAACGGAGGAGATCTCTTGGTAGGTGAATGCAAATGAACAGCAAATGAAAATACCGGTCGATTGATTCATGTGCTCGGGCAAAAACTATCCAAACTCCCTTTTGCAAAGCATAAAACCATCATTTACTGTCTTTTTCTAAAAAAAAGACCAAAAGACAAGCAGGAACATTGGATATTTACACCGGAGGATCTGCTGAAAATGTTTGGCTGACAGGCAAAAATCCAGCTTCATAAAAAAACGCCCGGCTGCCCCCTTTTGCCTTTCGTCCCTCAAGGCCTTTTGGGGCAGCCTTTTTTAGCTTAAAAAGATGGACAAATTCAGCTATTCTACTGGGGAGAGCAGGCGGAAGCCCAAGAAGTTGCACCTGTTGACGGGGCCCCAGCTGAAACGGTTAGCTACAAGGCAGTCCTCGGCATCGTTGATCCAGCTGCCGCCACGCATGACCCTGAGACCTCCGCTATTAGGCCCCTGCGGGTTTTTTATTTTTTCTGTGTTATTGTTGTAAGGTCCGTACCAATCCTGACACCATTCCCAGACATTGCCACTCATATCATAGATTCCCAATTCATTGGGCTTTTTTTGAGCTACCGGATGAACAGTTTCTTTTGAGTTGCCTTCTATTCTTTTATCTTCTCCTGAACCATCATCTTTATATTCATATAGAAGATACCAACCCACCTCATCGAGCTTATCCGAACCGGCGTATTTATAACCTTTTCTCTTTTTTCCGCCCCTTGCTGCATATTCCCACTCTGCCTCTGTCGGCAGGCGGTATTTTTTACCCGTCTTTATGTTCAGACTATCAATAAATTTTTGACAATCTTCCCAACTGACATTGGTCACGGGAAGGTCTTTTGAACTTTTGTTATTACTGGGATTATCCCCCATAACATATTCCCAAAGCTCTTGCGTAACTTCCGTTTTTTGTATGTAAAAATCACTCAGCTCGACCTCATGTTCCCTGTAATTATCTTCATAAGCATATCTTTCACCCAATATATTATCCCCCATCGTAAAAGTTCCGCCCTCCACTTTTACAAATTCCAGCATCTTGTTCAGTTTTTGTCTTTCGGGGTCCAGGGGATTCTCGAGAGTTATGTTCTGACAGCTAAAAAGCAAAAAACTAAGGAAACTAAAAAGAAACAAGCTGCGCATGGGATATAATTTTAGTAAAAGATGTCCTAAAATAGCGAATCTTTTGGTTCGGTGAAAGGAAAGGCTTTATTTTTAGGTATGAATAGAATTAAAAATCTATTCGTAATTACCTTTATTTATCCATTTTGCCAGTAACAGCAATCCTAAAACCAAGATAAGAACGCCCCATGTTAGAGGAGTAGGCCGCCCTTGAACTCCTTAAGATATGAGCAAGACCCGAGGCCCAAGAACCACCTTTTGTGATTCTCTTTGTATCTGAATTTTTTATAATTTTTAACTCTCGCCAAAGATGAATAATCTTTTCCATAATGTATTCAACAAAGGTATTATCATATTCAATGTTTAAAAAATCATCCTTGAATTTTTCAGAATAAACAGCTTTCATGAAACCTGAAAACTGAATAGAATCTGCATGAATTATTTCAGTTTCAAAATAATTGTAAAGATTTTTTGGATCTATTGATAAATTAAGTTTTGCATTGATTTTTTTCGCAAATTCCTCATCTTTTAAACTATCCATAAACTGACAGTAATTAGTTATTGTTGGTATGTCCATTGTCCATTCGGCAACATTACCAGCCATGTCATAAACTTTGTTAAATGGAGGAAAGGATTTTACTTTACATGTGTATAATCCTTCATTAATATTATATTTAGATTTTAAAATTTTTCTTGGGTAGGTTTTTAATCCCTTTCCTGACACCTCATTAAAAGATTTAATCTGAATACCTGAATAATCTTCAATAGTACCAAAATTAGCTTTATAATTTCCTTTATTGTCTACAACTTCAAAACCCCCTTCCCAAGGATAATCAGAATATCTGGAGTTCAGATCAGAATCTTCCTCCAATTTACATGCTGCAAATTCCCATTCATATTCATAAGGCAGTCTTACACTTACCGGTTTTAGGCCTTGTTTACTCAAAATCGCATTTACCTGAGAAGTTTTCCAATCACAGTAAGCCATTGCCTGCTCCCAAGTCATTCCAACAACCGGAAAGTCTTCGAAAGCAGGGTGATTGAAATAATTACGGACCATTGGCTCATTATATGAATATGAACAATCTCTAATCCAGGATAATGTGTCCGGATAAATTTTTATTGACCGTTTGGTGTACTGCTTTTCATTTGATGTTAAGCCATCGATAAGTTCTTGTACATTAAGCCGACCATCTTCAGTCATCCCATAAATTTGAAATTGGTATATTAATTTACTTACATCAAGGTTTCTTTTATCAGCTAACTGTTTATCCATTGTATAAAACATCCCATCGAGTGGGCCACCTACTTTCCAGTCTAGAGGCTTTTTCCAATCCACCCTTTGCTTTCCTTTTTCATCCACATAGATATGATCCATCTGACAATGCGCTACTGAATCGCGCACCCAAGCAACAAATTCTTTGTACTGTTTATTGGTTACTTCTGTTTCTCCAAGATAAAAATCCTCCATTGACATTCTTCTTGCTGTAGTTGGCATAAACAACAAAAAAGTATCTTCCTCATTCGCAAATAAAGGATATCGCATAAAATCACCTGTTGAAGAGCCTGCCATAAAGGTCCCTCCTTTAAAATAAACTACATTTCCTAACTCTTTTTGGACCTGAATGGGTAATTTTTGAAATGAGTTTGATTGTTGAGCAGATATTCTATCTACAAAAAAAATGCATGATAGAAAAGTAAAAACAAGCCTTGAAATGATATTTGAGTATTTCATTTGATACAAATTAAAGTTAATTGATATGAAAATTTGTTTCCTATGGAATCGACTTTGTCGAATTAAAGCTCTATGGAATTTAATCCTTTCTATCCCAAATATTCCCAAAAATGATTCGGATCTCTTTACTGCCTAAAGCTATTTTGGATAATTTTAAACTATTAATTTCAAAACGATAAAATAGTGATCTTATTGTAATCAACTTATGGTGTTTTTTGACGGACTCCTTCTTTGAATTATAAGAATCTTAATTTTCACAAGAATTTATCTAAAGTACTCTATGAATAGAGAAATGAGCATTATATGACACCCCTGTAATTACTGAAACTTTTTGTACAAGCTTGATCCTCCTATCGAATGAGGAGAAAAAAAATAGTTTTCACAACTATGGATGCATCTTAATATTTTTATCTCGATAATTTTTGCTCTCCCAGTAGATTAGCGGAATATATTCGACCGTTAAAGGAAGCGTACATAATACTTTCCACACAATAGTTTCGTCATTGTATCGTTTTAAATAGAAAAAGCAAAACTCCATGACTATGAAAAAATTAATCATCCCGATTCTATTTTTGTTATTTCTCAGCTCTTGTGTTAGTCAAACACCATATTTCTACAAAGTAGATGGAACCTCCGAGACCAAAAGACAATTCGATAGATCAATTAGAAAATCGATAAAGAAAGCTTGGAACAAACTAAACAAAGAAGAAAAAAATCTATTAAAAGGTACTAAAATCGAGTTTACATATGGTGAACAAAACAAATAAAAAGCTACATAATAATGAATGCCATGCAATTTGTAACTCGAATAGAAGAACAGATGAACACAATCATCAAATTCTCACTTTTAATTTGTCTTATCAATTCGAATGTAAGTGACAATTACAAAAAAACAACTTATGGCATTGAGAGTGCTAACCTTGAAAGTACTGGTTTAGTGCAATATGTAAAGAAAATACAAACTATCAATGGTAGAAACTTCAAAATTGTTTGTCTTGAAGATTTAAGATTTGAAAGTGTCAGAGATACCATTGAAGATGCTTTAAATATTCTTTTACGTCAAGGTATCAATGTTGAATTTGAATTTGTTGGAAATGTTGATGATGTTTCTAATTATTTGATGCCTACATCAGGTGGTAATGTTTCTGATATCCTTGATGACCAAAAATTATTAAATAGATTTTCAGAATTCAAATCCATTATTTATCTAACAAATAGAAGAATGTATGATACAAATGTTCGTAATTATGTACGTGGGTATTCTACAGGGTATAGTGTAATTGTAAAAGTCAACAATGGTTGGGCTAAAGAGACATTAGTACATGAATTAGGTCACGTTTTGGGACTTCCACATTGTGATAATCTGAGTTGTGTTATGGCAACTAACAATGATAACTATGATACTGGATTATTTTGTAACAAATGTAAAAATTTAATCAAATAATTATCAATCAAACAATTTACAAATCAACCCCGAGGGTAGAGTAGTAAAAGTACCGCCTTCTACTTTTACAAATTTAAGTAATTTTTCAATTTTGGCTTTGTCTGGTTGATAACAACTGTAAAGACCAAAAGACAAGCAGGAACATTGGATATTTACACCGGAAGATCTGCTGAAAATGTTTGGCTGACAGGACAAAAATCCAGCTTCATAAAAAACGCCCGGCTGCCCCCTTTTGCCTTTCGTCCCTCAAGGCCTTTTGGGGCAGCCTTTTTTAGCTTAAAAGGATGGACAAATTCCGCTATTCTACTGGGAGAGCAGGCGGAAGCCCAAGTAGTAGTAACTGAAGTCGGGGTCCCTGCCGTAACGGTCAGCTACAAGGCAGTACTCGGCAAAATTGTACCAGCTGCCGCCACGCATGACCAGCAACCTATTCAGACAAAGATCCTTTTGCTGGCATACATTTTTCCCTAAATGCAAAACTATCTGCATGAAAAATAAATGATAATAATGCATTTGATTTTACCCTGAACGAAACCTCTGATATTATATTGTTTTCGAATTCATTAGTTAATTTTTTAAAAAAATATTCATAAATTACTATGAAACTTAATACCTTGATTCAGTATGAAATACAAAAACATTTTATCAATTTTTGTCTTTAGCTTATTATTTATCGGTTTTTCCAATGCCCAAAACATTTTAATTAAGGGGATAATTACCGATGCCTCAAACGGAAGTCCACTCGCTTTTGCCAACATCGGTGTTGTAGAGTCAGGAGCAGGTACTACCAGTGACGAAAAAGGGAACTACAGCATCGAACTTGATTTTTCAGCAAAGGAAAGCTATACCTTATCTTTTACATTTCTTGGCTTCGAAGAAATTAAAAGGACTGTTACTGCGACTGATACACAAGTCGATATAGCTCTGGAAGCTTCCGATATTACAGGAGGCGAGGTGGTTATCTCGGGTTCCCGCGTAGCTGAAAATATTTTACAGTCACCCGTAAGCATTCAAAAAGTTAATTCACAACAGATTGTATCTACTGCCGGTGGTAACTTCTACGACGGGTTCAGAAATCTCCGTGGAGTTGATATCAACACTTCAAGCGCGGGGTTCCAAGCAATTAATATGCGTGGTTTCAACAATACTTCACCTGTAAGGGTCGTACAATTTGTGGATGGAATGGACAATCAGGCGCCTGGTCTTAACTTCCCTGTGGGAAACCTCGTGGGTGCCAGTCCCCTCGATATTGAAAGTGTTGAAATCATCACAGGCCCTGCTTCTGCACTTTATGGTGCCAATGCTTTTCAGGGAGTGGTGAATATGATTACAAAAAATCCCTACGATTATCAGGGTTTGGATATTGAAATTAAAGGAGGCAGCATGAACTGGATAGAAGGCAATTTCCGTTTTGCCAAGGCATTTGGAAAGGAGCAAAAATTTGCCGTAAAACTTACAGGATCTTATCTTAGCATGAAAGACTGGATCGCAGATGATGAAATTGCAAATCGTTATGGCGATATCAGTGCCGATGTTAATTTAAGCTCAGTTGTTTCTTCACTGCAATACAACCAGAATCTCTCACAGGAAGACCGCGACCAGTGGGTTGCACTCAATAATTATATAGAATTCAATCCGGTTGTTGGTCAAAATGGTTTAAATAACAAATTTGTAACAGCTCCGGGCTATATGGAAAATCAACTGGCCGATAACAGCGTAAGAAGCTTTAAAGCCGGTTTGGGTCTGCATTACCGTTTCAATCCACAAACTGAACTTTCCTACACAGGCAAATTTGGTCTGGGTAGCGCAGTATATCAGGGCGCCAATCGCTATGCCATCCGCGACATTCTATTCCAACAGCATAAATTGGAGATGAGGGGCAAAAACTACATTGTTAAAGCTTACGGAACGCTTGAAGATGCCGGAAAATCTTACGATGCTGTATTTACTGGTATCAATGTTTCAAAATCATCAATTTCAGCAAACTGGGTGCCAACCTATCTGTCCACTTTCTTTGAAACTCTGGGCAATTTGAATAATGATTACGATGACGATGCTGAAATCTGGATGGTTGACAGTGCTACCAATGCCGCACTTTCCGCAGCCAATGCCAGTTGGTATCAGGCAGGAACTTCTGAATTCGATTCTGTCAGAAATTCTATTATAACGAATTCAGACTTACAGAAAGGTTCACTATTTGTCGATCGTTCTGCCTTCTATCATGTTTACGGGCAGTATAACTTCGATATGGTTAAATGGCTCGATCTTATGGCTGGTGCCAATTTCAGATATTATGCGCCGCGTTCTTTTGGTACCATATTCTCTGATACTTTGTTGAATCCGGGCGATACTTTAGCGAACGGATCGGCCAATCCATCTGGTGATTTTAACCGCTTAAGTGTTTGGGAGATGGGCGCCTTTGTTCAGGCTACTAAACGCCTGATGAACGACCGACTTAAAATACAGGCCTCTGTTCGTATCGATAAAAATCAGAATTTCCAACCACAGTTTTCTCCAAGATTATCAATTTCATACAATTATCTTTCGCATAATTTCAGAATTGGTGCACAGTCGGCATTCCGAACTCCTACGCTGCAAAACCAGTTCATTTTGCTCGACCTTGGTCCGATAACCTTATTGGGTAATCTTAATGGCTTTGATAATTTATATACACTCAACTCTGTAACAGCCTTCCGCGATAGTCTTGCAGCTGTAAATCAGGATTTGAATGCTGTTGATCCAAATATTTTGAAAACAATCAGCTATGGGCAAATTAAACCGGAACAGGTCTTTACGGCTGAAGTTGGTTACCGCGGCATTTTCTTTAAAAAGCTTTATGTCGATGCCGATCTGTACTGGAATCGCTATACCAATTTTATTGGCGATGTCAGAGTGGCTCGTCCTTTGAGCGGTGCAGTTGCAGGCGAAGAAAGCGGATTCGATGCCATTGTTACCCGTAATTATGAGAATTATCAGATTCCGGTCAATAGCTCTAAAATTGTTCAGTCGATTGGTGCAGGAATCGGGCTTACCTATTTCATCAGCAAGAAGTTCCAGGCTGGAACAAATTATACATTTGCAAAACTGCTTACAACCGACCTGGAAGACGAAATCATCCCTGGTTTTAATACGCCTGAACATAAAGTCAACATTACACTATCCGGTAACAGAATCTGGAAAGGACTTGGTTTTAGCACAAGCTTTCAGTGGGTTGATCAATTTGAGTGGCAAAGTCCTTTCGGCACTGGTTTGGTTCCATCTTACAACATCTGGGATTTGCAACTGAATTACGCAATAGATTACAAAAAATATACTATGACAATTCGCGTGGGCTCTTCCAATCTGCTCAACAACCAAAGGCGTGAAATCTATGGTGGTCCAACAATTGGTAGAATGATATACGGATCATTGTTATTTAGCTTAAACAGCTTAAAATAATTAACGATCACTTTTTAAAACTAAGCCATAACGAAAAATTCTCGTTATGGCTTTTTTCTTTTATCATTTCCGAAAGCATAAATCGTTAATTTATTAAAGAAAAGTAAAGGGATACTTTTGAAAAGTAAATTAAAAACCAATAGGGAATTTTGACCTTAATAATTTTACTAAAAGTTTAACACATTTGTTTTTTAATAAAATGATTCCATGAAATCTACAATTTTATTATGCTTACTCTCTTTTTCCAAGTGTTTGCTCAGCATGCAAATACTATAATTGAGCTCAGTCTTAGCAATCAACATTCATCTTCCGGGAAAATCTACCTGACAATTTATAACAATGAACAGAGTTTTGGTATACCTGAAAAAGCCTAAAAAATCCGATCTAACAATTCTTAAAGCCCTCCTAAGATGATACGATAAAAAAAGCGCCCGAAGGCGCTTTGTCTATTTTAGTTTTTAACCAATTTCTGTGAGAACTTTCGACCGTTCTCTGTATCAAAAACTGTGACGATATACATTCCTTTAGGTAATTTTTCGGTATCGAGCAGGTATTGTTCGCCGTTGTAGTTTTCTTCAAAAATTACTTTTCCTGAAATATCGAAAAGTGAAATTCTGAAATCGGAAGCATAGTTTAAGTAAACAACCGTCTGATTTTGGGCAGGATTTGGGTAAAGCATCATGTTGTAACTTGTACTTACAACTTCGGCAGCCTCTTCGGTAGCAACCAGACTTCTGTCATAAACAGGTAATTTGATGTGCGAAGGATGATCGGGTGAAAACGCTACTCTGTTTACTGCAATACGAGGCGACATTTCAACACCATTGAAGGTATAAGTCTGTCCATCGCCCGGACGGCGGCGGAAAAACTCACCATCATTGATTGGCAGATTTGGGTTGACCTGATAACGGGTATAGTTGCTACTACTAATCAAAAATTTAATCTTATGCTGACGACCAAAAGTGTAGGCAATTGGCAACATTTCGAAAGCATATTCATAAATCTCCCCGATATTAATGTTGGTAAATGGTGCATTGTCATTTTCCTGACCATCGAAAATAGATCTTGCATAGGCACGACCTCTGGCATTCACACAACCCTCAGCAACAAAAAGCTCGCGACCGTCGGGATACACATCCACAATACGTACAAAAAAATCGGTATCAGTTGGGCCATTTGTGGCACCTGCAGGGTTCGACTTTGCATAGAGTACAGCCTTTGGAAAGCCCATGATACTTACAGTATCGTTCAAAGCTGAAGTTTCGAACTGGATAACACCAGGACGATCCATAGTGTATTGCGACCATTCTGTAAGGTCAAACTGACCCTGACTGGTGCGTTGTCCATCAGGAGTTTTAACAATCATATTTCCACCACCAATTGTCCTGATTGGGTCATTCGGATCGTGTACATACATTTTGAAACCTTCGTTCGACTGAGGTGCTGTTCTATCGACACTGCCATTTTGGTGCAGATAATAATTATCCCAACGGATTCCACTTGTGAGCGGGAATTCATTGGCAGCAAACCAATAATTACCAACACCATTATTCAAGGATGTTCCATCATCAACCGGACCAACCACATAATAACGAATATCGGGCACCTGACGAAAATCTTTGTAAGGAATGGCATTAATTTGACCATTGTCTAAGCCAGGAATAAGGGGATTGCCGAGTGCGGGAATATCTAAGCTTATGATGTTCTGGTTTTGGGTCAAAATATCTCTCACAGCAATTTTAACACCTCTAAGCGGTTCAGTACCATTCATGAAAGCAATCAACTCATTGAGTGGCACCTTATAATCAGCGGCTGGAAAACGAATTTGAAATAAGGTAGCAACAGTATTCCAGCGGGTTGATTCGGGAATAAAAGCCTTTGGTTCACCTAAAAACTGAGATGAATCGTAATTCATATTATAACGGTACCAGGAAATAATTTCGGACTGAAGGGCCTTTGATATTGGCAAATCGGTGTTTGAAAAATCATCGAGACTAAATCCTACGATATCGCCTACATTTTCGGGATAAGTCATATCACCCGTTGTACGGCTACCCATCGTTTGGTGTGCCCATGGGCCAATAACCAATTTTTGCAGATATTTTGCTTTTTTGTTTGGATCTAGATGTTGTTTAAGCAGTTTCCAGGTTTCAATCTGACCATCGATAAAGATATCCCACCATCCGGTAAAATGGTACATTGGCACCTCCATATTGCTGTAACGGTTGACTGTTCCATTTGGATCACCCAAGCCCTGCGCATTTACGGGTGCACGCGAAGCATCCATATCTAAACGGCCGATACTGTTTGGATAATACCCTGCTGGACTTCCATTGTAACGAACAGAAGAAAAATGGTTGATAGCTCTGTTTGCTGCTTCAAATTTGTTGGGTAACCCATAATCGGTTGCCGAATGCATATTATTATCTATGTCATTATCAATGGCATTTAAATCATCATCTGTACCGGTAAAGATCTGCCCTTTGAGCCATCCATTGACCAATTGATCGCGGAAAACTCCATTCTGATAGCCAGTACTTTTATAAAATTCCTGAGTGGCTACAATTGGAATTAAGCACTTCAACCCTGGTTGTGTGGGATCGACTTTGCGAGCTGCAGCAGCTTGATATTGATTGTACCCAAGTGCAGATGCCCCAAACATTCCAATGCGTCCGTTAGTGAGTTTGGCTTGTGTTTCTTTGATGCCATCACCGTCATTGTCCCACATCCAGTCTTTGTCGAGAATGTACTGAATAGAGTTATACCCATCTTCGTGTTTGTTGCCGTTTCTAGGGTCGGATAGTGGTGTAACATCTAAAACATGACCGTAGTTACTATGATAGGGATTTTTATCCCATCCATCACTGTAAAGTGGCAGGTATACTCCTTCCGATGAATATCTTCCACGCATATCCTGTACAGCATAAGAGTATCCTAAAATATTTACAGGAGCAGCCACCCCATCCCAGGTTCCTTTATTGTATGGTGTTCTTGAAAAAACCATTGGCAATTGAAAAGGATTTGGATTTGGCTGACCATTTATCGAATCATACATAATGTATTGTATGCCTTTGGGTAAAATCTGTATGGTCTGATTTCCTACAATTGGAATATTTACAGTCACAAGTAAGGAGTCTCTCAAGATTGGGAGATATACATCTGTCATCAATTTTATACCGTCTGGCATGGTTACCGGGATAGTAAATTTTGTGGACAGCTCCTCGATATTGTCTAACTGACCATTGTTATTTTGGGCGTTTACTGTGTAGCTAAACAGCACAAAAAAGATCATAAATAATGTTAACCTCATGAATATTAGTATTTTATTTAACAAACTATCAGTTTAAAAATACATATTTCTCAAAAAATAAACAAATTCATTTTACTAATTTTTTTTATTGTCTTGAAAAGCCTTTTTTTCTGACTTTATTAAGTATGATTTTGTCAGGATGAAGTACAAAACCACAAAAAGGTAGCCCACTTTCACAACGATTAAGGCAAATTGGCTTTAAAACTTGTTTTAGATTTAGGCTTACAAATTCATTAATTTGTTTTGCCGCAGACATAAAAACTGACTTGTCATTATGCCAAAGTACCATATCATCCATGTAACGAACATAGTTTTTTATCATCAGTTTCTGCAGTATAAAATAATCAATCTGCGC
>Ga0169931_10009621_pt1 | contig 13911 bp, 14 predicted proteins | sample Kivu_15m_20L_FD_129675 | JGI IMG/M metagenome (GOLD analysis project Ga0169931, IMG submission 129675) | Freshwater microbial communities from Lake Kivu, Western Province, Rwanda to study Microbial Dark Matter (Phase II) - Kivu_15m_20L... | ecosystem: Environmental > Aquatic > Freshwater > Lake...
CAGGCGCTGGGGCAGCCCGATCATTCCGCCATGGTGATCGATGAGATTGTTGCCTTCTGGCTCATCCTCGCTTTTCTTCCCCGCAAGGCAGATTCAGGGTCCGTGATGGGCCCCGAGGGGCTCACCGCGCCTCCCGACTTTCTGTGGCTCAGTCTCTGGGCCTTCCTTCTCTTTCGGCTTTTTGATATCACTAAGCCACCACCGATTCGTTGGATCGATCGACGATTTAAGTCAGGCTGGGGGGTCATGGCCGATGATCTTGTGGCTGCCGCCTGCACGCTTTTTGTGATTGCCGTGCTCCTGCGGCTCGGTGTTCTCTAGGGGAGGGGTCGGCGGTGTCGGTTCTGGCGCATACAACCCCCCCCCATTCCCCAGCTTTTTTTTCCCCCTCTGAGCGGGCCGTCTTCACCTTAGGCCTGGGGCTAGGGGCACTCGCCCAGTTCCAGGGGGTGCGTTTTGGTCTGGCGGAATCCTGTACGGGCGGGCTTGCCTCCGCCTGGGTGACCGCGGTCTCGGGTTCGAGCCAGTGGTTTGAGGGCGGGGTGGTGAGCTATTCCAATGCTCTGAAGTCGGCCTTCCTTACGGTTCCCTCTGATGTCCTTGCGCACCACGGCGCCGTGAGCCTGCCCGTAGCAGAGGCCATGGCGCGGGGTCTTTTCGATCGATTTTCTGAGGCATATGTCGGTCATTCCGCCTGCCGCTGGGCCACTGCGGCGATCACCGGCATTGCCGGGCCGGGGGGCGGGTCTGAGGCCAAGCCGGTGGGCCTCGTCTGCTTTGCCTGGTATCTGCCCAACAACACCGTCTCGCGCGAGGCCTGCCGGTTTACAGGCGACCGCCAGGCGGTGCAGCGACAGGCGGCCTGGTGGGCCTTACAGGGCCTCTTCTTCCGGCTGGTTGCCAGCACGCCAACACACCGGGCCACAGGGTGAAAGCCCACAGGCGCCTGATCGCAAGGGACTGAAATTCCGCGCGCCTGAATCGGACAACTGCACGATCCTCGTGAGGGGGGTTCCCCGCCTACCCTCACCCCCAGGGAAAGACCTCGGTTCTGACCCTTGCAAACTGGTTTTTTATACAGTATCTTTCTTCACATCAACACCAAGGGGAATCCATGGAAGACACCAGCACCAAAAACCGGGCTGAGCGGCAAAAGGCCCTCTCCGCGGCCATCGCCCAGATCGAGAAGCAGTTCGGCAAAGGCTCCATCATGCGGCTGGGCGAAAACGAGTCAGCCCCCGATATCCAGACGGTCTCTACCGGTTCGCTCGGGCTCGATATTGCCTTGGGCGTCGGCGGTTTGCCCCGTGGCCGGGTGGTCGAAATTTATGGGCCTGAGTCCTCTGGCAAGACCACCCTCACCTTGCAGGTGATTGCCGAGATGCAGAAGCTCGGCGGCACCTGCGCGTTCGTCGATGCCGAGCATGCCCTCGATACCCAATACGCGCAAAAACTCGGTGTCGACCTCACCGACTTGCTGATCTCCCAACCCGACACCGGTGAGCAGGCGCTCGAAATCGTCGATGCCTTGGTACGCTCTGGTTCGGTCGATCTCATCGTGGTCGACTCCGTGGCGGCGCTCACGCCGCGGGCAGAAATTGAAGGCGATATGGGTGACTCTCTGCCAGGCCTTCAGGCGCGGCTCATGTCTCAGGCGCTGCGTAAACTCACCGGCACTATTAACCGCACCAACACCACCGTTATCTTTATCAATCAGATTCGCATGAAGATCGGGGTCATGTTTGGCAGCCCCGAAACCACCACGGGTGGCAATGCACTCAAGTTCTACTCCTCGGTGCGTCTTGATATTCGCCGGGTAGGTTCCCTGAAAAAAGGCGAAGAGGTCATCGGGTCTGAAACCAAGGTAAAGGTCGTGAAAAACAAGGTGGCCCCGCCGTTTAAGCAGGCGGAGTTCGATATTCTTTATGGCGAAGGAATCTCCCGGGAAGGGGAAATTGTCGACCTGGGAGCGGCCTGCGATGTGGTCGAGAAGTCTGGTGCCTGGTACAGCTATCAGGGCGACAGAATCGGCCAAGGAAAAGACAACGCGCGTGAGTTCTTGCGTCAAAACCCCGCACTTGCCATCGAAATTGAGAACAAGATTCGGGCGCACTTCGGCGTGGCACTGCGGTCAGAGCCCGTCAAGCTTAAGGTGGTTAAAGAAGAGAAGCTCGAGAAGCCAGAAAAGCCCTCTAAAGAAGGCAAAGACGGCGCCAAGGCAGAGGCCGCCTAGTTCTTCTGTGATTCTCGTGCTTCGCCTGCGCACCCGTTGACGCAAACCCCCACGTTAAAGGCCAGGGCTATCGCTGCCCTGGCCCGCCGGGAATTTAGTCGCACCCAACTCGCCCGAAAGCTTGCGCCGTTTGCGCAATCCGAGTCTGAGGTGGAAGAGGTCCTTCAGGCCCTCGAAGAAAAAAAACTCCTCTCCGACCAGCGCTTTGCCGAGTCATTGTCTCGGCAGCGGGCACGTAAGTACGGCAGCGCTCGTATCGTCGCAGAGTTGCAACTACAAGGTGTACCTGAAGACATCGTGCGCGCCCAGTCCGAGCAGCTCAAGGCCACGGAGCTCCAACGCGCCTTCGAGGCCTGGCAGAAGCGGTTTGGCATACCGCCCGAGTCTCCCAAAGCGCGTGCTCAGCAGATGCGGTTCTTGCTCGCCCGCGGTTTTTCTTCCCAGGTCTTTCACCAATTGGCATCGCAGGGATTCTCTCCGCCCCAAGTCGCCTAGCATCGCCTGGTAAAAAAGCCCCCATGCTAAAATTCCCTAATAAAAATCAGGGAGTTGCATGCAATGAAAATTCACGAATATCAGGGCAAAGAAATCTTGCGCCGGTATGGCGTTGCAGTTCCTCGCGGAACGGCGTGCTTTAGTGTCGACGAGGCCGTTGCGGCGGCACGTAATCTGGGCGGACCCGTCTGGGTGGTCAAGGCCCAGATTCACGCGGGAGGGCGCGGCAAAGGCGGTGGCGTGAAGGTCGCCAAGTCGCTCGATGACGTCAAGGCCTATGCAAGCCAGATTCTTGGCATGCAGTTGAAGACGCATCAGACCGGCCCCGAGGGGCAGAAAGTGCGACGTCTCCTCATCGAAGAGGGCGCCGATATCAAAAAAGAACTCTATGTCGCTGTCGTGACCGACCGGGTGACGCAAAAAGTCTGCGTTATGGGTTCTTCCGAAGGCGGTATGGATATTGAAGAAGTGGCCCACAGCCACCCCGAGAAGATTCACAAGGTCTTTGTCGATCCGGCCACCGGCCTTACCGATGCTGATGCCGATAGCCTTGCCTCCAAAATCGGCGTACCTGCAGGCTCGCTGAGTCAGGCGCGCAGCATTCTGCAGGGGCTCTACAAAGCCTTCTGGGATACCGATGCGTCTCTAGCGGAAATCAACCCCCTCATCCTTACGGGCGACGGCAAGGTGATCGCGCTCGACGCCAAATGGAATTTCGACTCCAACGCGCTCTATCGTCATCCCGACATCGTGGCCATGCGCGATCTTGATGAGGAAGACCCTGCAGAAATCGAGGCCAGCAAGTTTGACCTTGCCTATATTCAACTCGACGGCAACATTGGCTGTCTTGTGAACGGTGCCGGGCTCGCCATGGCCACCATGGATACGATCAAGCTCTTTGGTGCCGAACCCGCCAACTTTCTTGATGTGGGCGGTGGCGCTACGGCCGAGAAGGTTACTGAGGCCTTTAAGATCATGCTCTCTAACCCGAAGGTCAAGGCCATTCTGGTCAATATCTTTGGGGGCATCATGCGGTGCGACGTGATTGCCGAAGGCGTGATCACGGCATCGAAGGCCGTTGGCCTGAAGGTACCGCTCGTGGTGCGCATGAAGGGCACCAACGAAGACCTGGGCAAAAAAATTCTGGCCGACTCTGGCCTTCCGATCATTGCAGCCGACACCATGGCCGAAGCCGCCCAAGAAGTGGTGGCGGCCGTTCAGTAACTGGGGAGCCTTATGTCTATTCTCATTAATAAAAATACAAAGGTCATTACCCAGGGTATTACGGGTAAAACGGGCCAATTTCATACACGTATGTGCCGCGACTACGCCAATGGCAAAAACTGTTTCGTTGCTGGCGTCAATCCGAAGAAGGCCGGCGAAGACTTCGAAGGCATTCCCATCTACGCCTCGGTGCGGGATGCAAAAAAGGCCACGGGGGCCACGGTCTCGGTTATTTATGTCCCGCCTGCAGGCGCCGCCGACGCCATCTGGGAGGCCGTGGAGGCCGACCTCGATCTGGCGATCTGCATCACCGAGGGAATCCCGGTGCGCGACATGATGGTCGTTCGTAATCGTATGAAGGCGGAAGGCAAGAAGACTCTGCTGCTTGGGCCCAACTGTCCTGGCCTCATTACCCCGGACGAAATCAAAATCGGCATCATGCCTGGCCACATCCATCGTAAGGGGCGCATTGGCATCGTGTCGCGTTCCGGCACCCTCACCTATGAGGCCGTCGGCCAGGTCACAGAACTCGGTCTGGGGCAGTCTTCCGCCGTGGGAATTGGTGGTGACCCCATCAATGGGCTCAAGCACATCGACATTCTGAAGATGTTTAATGACGACCCCGATACCGAGGCGGTCATCATGATCGGCGAGATCGGTGGCCCCGATGAGGTCAATGCCGCGCAGTGGGCGAAGGACAACATGAAAAAGCCCGTAGTGGGCTTTATTGCCGGCGTCACGGCCCCTCCCGGAAAGCGCATGGGCCATGCGGGCGCGCTTATTTCTGGTGGCGCGGATACCGCCCAGGCCAAGCTCGAGATAATGGAGGCCTGCGGTATTCGTACCACCAAGAACCCCTCTGAGATGGGCAAGCTTCTCAAGAGCGTACTGAAATGAACACCGACCAGCCAAAAACCAATCGGCCACTCTTAGTCACCATGGGCGTTGTCTTTTTGGTGAGTCTGGTGGTTGCTGTCCTGATTCGATAGACAACCCCTGCGCGTCGGGCAGGCGGTGTCTCGACCTCACCCCATTGGCGGGTGAGGGAAGGGTGGCTTAGACCTCTAAGTTGTCAATCAGGCGAGTACCGCCAAGCTTTGCAGCCGCCAGAATCACCAAGGGCTCGGTGGCTCCGAGATCGGCCGCTGTGGGTGGCTTCAGGTCTTTCTGTCTTCGAATCGCAATGTAGTCGGGCTGCCATCCCCGGTGTCGGAGTGCCCCCTGGGCCACCTGCGCAATCTCTTCGAGCCCAAGCGTGTCGAGTCGGCCAGAAGCCCTCGCAGAAATCACACGCTCACGCGCCTCATGCAGCGTCTTGTACAGAATCGGCGCCTGCTGCCGCTCATCAGGGCTGAGATACCCATTGCGCGAGGAGAGCGCCAGCCCATCGGCGTCGCGAATGGTCTCCGCCGACACAATCTCTGTCGGTAACGCAAACTGCTGACACATCCGTCGCACGATCATCTGCTGTTGATAGTCCTTCTTGCCAAAGACCGCCACCTGCGGCTGCACGCACTGAAACAGCTTTAAGACCACCGTCGTAACGCCGACGAAAAACCCCGGTCGAAACTCGCCCTCCAGAATGTCACCGAGGTCCTCGGGGGGGCGCACACGAAACTCCTGAGGCTCGGGGTAGAGCTCGGACTCATTCGGTGCGAACAAGACATAGACCCCCTCCGCGGCAAGCTTCTCGGCATCGGCCTTCAGCGTGCGAGGGTACTGATCGAAGTCCTCGTGGGGCGCAAACTGCAGGCGATTGACAAAGATGGAGGCCACCACGGGATCTCCGTGCTGTGCGGCGATACGCATCAACGAGAGGTGGCCCTCATGCAGGTTGCCCATGGTGGGAACAAAAGAGGTCCTCAACTGCCCGCGCAGCTGCGCCCGCAATTCGGCGATGGTGTGAATGATCTTCATGGCATGAGTGTGAAGTAGCTGCGACGGCCTTTCAGCCCCGCGATCTGGGAGACGAGCGCCTCAAAATCCTCTTCCTTGTCGATGGGATTGAGCGCCGCTGTGTTCACGATGAGCAGCGGCGCATCCTCGTAGCGATGAAAGTACTGCGTGTAGGCCTCTGAGAGGCGCGTCAGATACTCTGTGGACATTCCCTGCTCCATGCCAATTCCGCGCTGACGAATGCGCTCCGAGAGCTGGTCGGCCGAGGCCTGCAGCACCACCACCAGATCGGGCGTAGGCGCCTGCGGACGCAACGACTCGTAGATCTTCTGATAGAGGCCCAACTCCTCTTCGGTTAGGGTGAGCGCGGCAAACAAGGGATCCTTCTCGATCATAAAGTCGCTCACCAGATGCTCCTGAAACAGGTCTCTCTGGGAAATCTCTCGCAGCTGATCGATGCGCTGAAAAAGAAAGAACAGCTGGGTGGACAGCGCGAACCGGGCACTATCGCGATAGAAGCGGGCAAGGAAGGGGTTCTGGTCGGGGGCCTCCAGTAAGGGGGTATACCCAAACCGCGTTGCAAATTTCAGTGCTAAGGAACTCTTGCCTACGCCAATCGGCCCCTCAAACACAATCGACCGAAACCGCTGCGTCCAGGCCGGACGTGCCGCAGGTGTCTTAGCCGCAGCCCACTGGGCTGCGTCGGGCGTCCAGCTTCCGCCCTCAGGCAAGACCCCACTCCTGCGCGGGCGTCTCCGCAATCACTGGGGTACTGGCTGCAGGCCAGTGAACGCCGGGGCTTGCAGGCCACGCATCGGCCCGCGAGGCCAAAGGCAGCTGTGCCCAGAGGGACGACACAGAGCGCAGGCGCCCCGTCTCCGGGCAGGGAAGCCTCAGGTCTGTTAGTTCCTTCTCCAGGTCAAGCAACGGACCCAACACAAACGCACGTGAAGAAGCCCGCGGATGCGGCAAGGTGAGCGCTGGGGTCTGCAGGAAGAGTCCCTCACACCAGATGAGGTCGAGATCCAGGGGGCGGGCTGCCGACAACTGCCGTGGAAGGGGCGCCTTGTCCGCCCCACGGACATCTCCGTGCAGACTGCGCACCGCGGCATCTGGCCGCTGCCTGCCGAATAGCTGCTCGGTCTTTAGAAGGTATTGCAGCCATGCCTCGGGCGCGAGAGGGGTATCGATCCAGGCTACGGTATTGAAGAAATCCGGTCCATCCGCGTGCACGGGGCGAGACTGCCAGAGTTGAGCAACGCGGCGCAGCCGATGGCCTCGGCCGGTGGTGAGATGCGCGAGCGCCGCCGCGAAGGTATGGCTCGGCGGCTGACCTTGAAAGGGCAGGTTGCCGCCCAATGCCACTACAGAGCGATTCATGCGGCTGCTGCTCCCGCGCTGCGGGTACGTCGGCGGGGTCTGCCACGACGACCGCCAGTGCTGTTGCCTGCCTGACCGCGCACCGACTCCATGAGTGCGGACCGCTCGCCGTCATCGGCATCGATGAAGGCTGTCCACCAATCACCGAGGCCCTCAGGCGTCTGCCCCACCGCATCGCGGATCAGCAAGAAGTCATAGCCGGCACGAAATCGCAGGTGGGCCAGCAGCCTGTAGGGCGCCTGGCCGGCACGTTTTTCAAAGCGGGGCTGCAGAAGCCAGATCTCCCGAATATCGGCCACATAACGCCTGGGGATCGCCAGCGCATCAAGCTCCTGTTCGATCACCTCATCAATGGCCTGAGACAGCGCAGGAATGGCCTTCTCACCGCCCGCCTGTAGCGTCTGCCACCGCAACCAGACAGGGCTCCAGAGGAGCGCCGCGAAAAGAAAGCCCACCGAGAGTGGTTTGCCTTCCCGCACACGGGCATCGGTATCTGCAAGCGCCCGCCGAACGAAGGCCAGCGCCTCCTGCTGCTGGGCCTGAGACCCCTGGGGTTCGAGTACCAAGTCTACGAGGGGCAGGCAGCCATGGTGCAGGCCCTGGGCGCGCAGCTGCTCAATGCCGGCAAAGGCCTGGCCCGACTGCAGTAGTTTCACCATCTCGTCAAAGAGCCGCGCCTCCGGCACGTTGTGAATCAGATCGGCGAGCTCTTGCACCGGGGCAATGGTCTTGGGATCGGTGGTAAATCCCAGCTTGGCCGCAAACCGCACCACCCGAAGCATGCGCACGGGGTCTTCGCGGTAGCGTTGCGCGGGCTCTCCGATCATGCGCAGCGTCTTGCGCTGCAGGTCTTCTACCCCACGGTGGTAGTCCAGTACGGTGTCGCTTAAGGGGTCGTAGTAGAGCGCGTTAATGGTGAAGTCCCGCCGGGCCGCATCTTCGTGTTGTTCCCCAAAGGTGTTGTCGCGCAGCACGCGCCCATGGGCGTCGGTCTCCAGGTTCTCCGCATTGGCGGCGCGAAAGGTGGAGACCTCAATAGTTTCTGGCCCAAAGAGCACATGGACGAGCCGAAACCGCCGCCCGATAATCCGCGCCCGACGAAAGGTACGCTGCACCTCTTCGGGGGTGGCATCGGTCGCCACATCGAAATCTTTCGGCCGCAGGCCGAGCATCAGGTCTCGGACTGCTCCGCCGACCACGAAGGCACGAAAGCCCGCCTTCTGCAAGCCCTCCACGGTTTTTAAGGCCGCGACCGAGACATTACGTCGGTCGATTCCCACCTTAGCGGCTTTGTGGATCTGGGGATCCCGTGCCCCGGCCTGGCCACGGCCTTTGGCATGACCAGGGGCCAATCGGGCAAGAGAACGGAGCAGCTTTCGAATCACAGGTGTGAGGGTATCAGGCGTTGTCTTTGGACGCGAACAGCGACAGCACGGGCCAGCCCTGTTCTGCCGCATGGGCGGCAAGCCGAGGATCGGGATTCACGGCCACCGGATGACTCACCTGGGCCAGCAGAGGAAGGTCATTGAGCGAATCACTGTAGAAATAACTCGTGCGGAAACTCTCGAGGCCAAGCCCCATCTCCGCAAGCCACTGCTGCACGCGGGTCACCTTCCCTTCCCGAAAACTTGGAAGACCGCGGGGACGTCCGGTGAACTCGCCCTGCGCATCCGTCTCGACGAGGGTGGCGATCAGATGGGGGATCCCAAAGACCTCGGCTATGGGTGCCGTAATAAATTCGTTGGTGGCTGTGACAATCGCGCACAAGGCACCTTCGTCTTGGTGCGTCTTCACCAGGTCGCGCGCCTCGGGCCGAATGTGGGGAAGGATTTCATGGGCCAAGAACTCTGCCCGCCAGGATTCCAGGGTCGCGCGGGAATGGGCCGCCAAGGGGCCCAGCTGAAACTGCAGAAACTCCCCAATATTCAGTGTTCCCGCCTTGTACTGGGCAAAGAAATAATCGTTGCGGTGTCGGTGCCACTGGGCATCGACGACCCCGCGTTTGACCAGTTCGTCAGCCCAGGCCACATCGCTGTCTAGGGGGAGGAGGGTGTGGTCAAGATCGAAAAGCGCAAGGCTCTGGGGGGGCATAGACAGGGGCTCCAGGGGCTAAAACAGGGCAAGGTTTTCTTCGAGCAGGCTGCGCATCAAGGGCAGCGACACGGGACGCTTCAACGACAACGCACGCGCATCCAGGGCCTCCAGCAGCCCCATCAGGCGCCCCAGTTGGCGTGGGAGCCGCGCGAGCATGTAGTGAAAGAGGTGATCATAGTCGCTCGCAATGGGGGCAGACATCCAGCCAAGCCGAAAGGCCCGCTCGCGCAGGGCCTGCAGTTTTTCTTGGTCATCCAGCTCGTGGAGCTCAAAGACAAGCCCCTGGCCAAGTCGGGTGCGTAGGTCTTCGCGCAGCTGATCAACCAGCTGGGCCGGCGCCGCCTGAGCCGTTGCCACGAGCCGTTGAGAGGTTGGACCGTAGGTCTGCTGGATGGCAATAAAGAGGGCAAAGAGCGCCTGTTGCACCTCTGCCGAGGCGCAATCTATGTTGTCAATCAGCCAGACCCGGGGGCGCTCTGGGTCTTCCACGGACGTCAAAAAGTCGCGGGCCTGATGGGCATCGCGCAGATCGTAGACCCGCTGCCCAGGCCGCGCCAGGGCCCAGGCCTGCAGCCAAAAAGACTTTCCGGCGCCCGCCGCCCCCCAGAGCAGTAGGCTGGAGGGATTCTGCATACCTGCCGATGCGGTACTCGGGGCATCCGAAGAAACCCCCGCCGCTGCAGGCGACATCCAGGCGGTGAGCCAGCCGAGCGACTGCTGATTTCTGCCGATGACCCCATGGCGCAGGTCGGGCAGCGGAGGTTCCATCAGTAAGAGGGGGGCCTGGTTCGGCAGGCCGCGAGACAGATCTGCCATAGAATCGAGATTTTCGCCTCCTGCCTCTATGAACTCCAAATCCTCTGGCATGACCTACCGCGACGCGGGGGTCGATATTGATGCGGGTGATGCCCTGGTGGATCGCATCAGGCCCCTTGCCAAGGCAACACTGCGGCCCGAGGTCATGGCGGGCATTGGGGGCTTTGGCGCCCTCTTTGCCATGCCTCAGGGCTATCGGGAACCCGTATTGGTCTCGGGCACCGATGGGGTGGGCACCAAACTCAAGCTCGCCTTTGCCCTTGCGCGGCACGAGACGATTGGTATTGATCTCGTGGCGATGAGTGTCAACGACATTCTGGTGCAGGGGGCGGAGCCCTTGTTTTTTCTGGATTACTTTGCCACGGGCCGCCTATCGGTCGATGTCGGTGCGGCGGTGGTGGGGGGGATTGCCGAAGGTTGTCGGCAGTCGGGCTGCGCCCTAATTGGGGGGGAAACCGCCGAGATGCCTGGCATGTACGCCCAGGGAGAATACGATCTCGCGGGCTTTGCGGTAGGGGTGGTGGAGAAGTCGGCCATCTTGTCCTCTGATCGGGTGGCGGCAGGCGACTGCCTTCTGGGTCTTGTCTCGAGTGGCTTTCATAGCAATGGCTACTCGCTGGTAAGGGCGGTTCTGGAGAAGGCTTGTGGTGAGATCTCGGAGACCGCCCTGCGGTCTATCTCCCTTGCGCCCACCCAGGGCACCGGTCCAGACGAGACCCTCGCAGACTTGGTCATGGCCCCGACCCGAATCTATGTGTCGGCAGTGCTTGCGGCGCTCAAGGCCCACCCGCATCAGATCCATGCCATGGCCCACATTACCGGCGGCGGGATTGTGGGCAATCTGCCGCGCGTTCTTCCTGAGACCCTCACGGCGGAGATCGATCCCCGTGCCTGGCCGCGACCTGCGGTGATGCAATGGGTACAAGAACAGGGCCAGATTTCTGAAGAAGAAATGTTCCGAGTCTTCAACTGTGGGCTCGGAATGATTCTTGCCGTGGCCCCCGCGCAGGCTGAGGAGGTGGCTGCCACGCTGACCGCGCAGGGGGAGCGGGTCTACCGTATTGGGCAGGTACGCCAGAGGAAGCCCGGTGAGGAACAGACCCTCATGGGCCCGTCCAGGTCTCTCTAATCTGCCGCAGCATCGCCTCGGCCGAGAGGGCAGAGGCATCAAGGCGGAGCATGTTCTCAAAGCTCCTGAGCCAGGTGATCTGCCGCTTGGCCAACTGACGCGTTGCAGCGATGGCCTGTTCGATGAAAGTCTCCTCGTCTGTCTGGCCGCTCAGATGGGCCCAGGCCTGGCGGTAGCCCACGGTACGCAGGCTCGGCAGATCCGGGTGAAGTTCCTCGCGCTGCTTTAGGGCGGCGACCTCTTCCAAAAAGCCCGCGGCCATCATCTCGGTGAAGCGCTCCGCGATCCGCGTATGGATCCAACGGCGGTCCTCCGGCTGTAGCGCGATTACCGACAGCGCCTCGTCCTGAGCCAGGGAGGCGCGGTCTTTCGCGGCGCGGTGAAAGGAAGAGAGGGGCCTCCCGGTATGGGACCAGACTTCGAGCGCCCGTGAGATGCGCTGTGCATCCTGTGGAGCTAACCGCTGGGCGGTCAGAGGGTCTACCGCGGCGAGGCGACGATGCAGCGCGGGCCAACCGAGTTCTGCGGCCTCCTGCGCCAGAGCAGTACGAACCTCTGATGGCACCTCGGGCAGATCGTCGATGCCTTCGCGTAAGGCCTTGAAATAGAGCATCGTGCCACCGACGAGCAGCGGCGTATGCCCACGGGCTCTAATCTGTGTGATCGCGGCCCGCGCATCGCGCAGAAACTGCGCCACAGAATACGACTCCTGCGGGTCACGGCAGTCGATGAGGTGATGCGCTACCTGAGACCGCTCTTTGGCAGAGGGCTTCGCCGTTCCAATGTCCATACCGCGATAAATCTGCGCAGAGTCGAGGCTCACGATCTCTACTGTGCCGAGATGTCCAGACTGCGCCAGGGACATGGCAAGGGACGACTTACCGCAGGCCGTAGGCCCAATGAGGCAGTAGATCATGCGGCCGCCCCGCTACTGGCCACGCAGAAAGAGGCGGTCGAGGGTCTTCAAGTCAAGGGCCACCCAGGTGGGTCGGCCGTGGTTACATTGGTCTGACCGCTCGGTGTTCTCCATATCCCGCAAGAGGGCATTCATCTCTGGAATGGTGAGGCTTCTGTGGGCCCGCACCGCGCCGTGGCAGGCCATGGTGGCGAGCACCGCATCGCGCGATTCTTGTGCGGCGCTGGCATGCCCATGGGCTGCGAGTTCCCGCAGGGTGTCGCGTACCAGGGGCTCTGCACTGACATGGGCGAGTAGGGTGGGCAGGCCCCGAATGGCCAGACTGTCCTCGCTCAAGAGCGAGAGGGAGAAGCCGAGTTCCTCGAGGGCGGCCGCATGGGTCTGTGCGGTCTCGCGCTCTAAAGGGCTCGCCGACAAGGGCAGAGGAGACAGTAGTTGCTGCATCTGACCACGCGGCACGGACTTTAGCCGCTCGTACAGGATGCGCTCATGGGCGGCGTGCATGTCTACAAGAATGAGGCCTTGTCGGTTCTGGGCCAGAATGTAGATGCCATGCAACTGGGCCAATGCAAAGCCAAGTGGGTGTTCGTCGTTGCCGCCGCCCCAGGCCTCTCGCACGGCCGCGCCCAGAGGCGCCCCCCCCAGAGGTCCCGTTCCTGAGGGGAGCGGCTCGCGTAGCCGAGGGGCGGACGAGGAAGACCAGTCGGTGTAGAGCGGGAGAGAGGGATGCGGCGCTGGTGTCGCGGGAAAAGAAGGGGCTGACCGCCCTAACGGGTCTTGTCCTGACGAACCCGCGTCCTGTAGTGCCGCTGCCGGGTCACTGCGCGATACGGCGACCGCCTCTGACAGGGCCTCGCGGCAGGCTTTAAGCACGGCCTGATAGACCGCCTGACCCTCGCGAAACCGCACTTCGGCCTTGGCCGGATGCACATTCACGTCGACTGCGTCGGGCGTGATTTGTAGAAAGACCGCAAATCGTGGCTGTCGGTCTCCATGCAATACATCGGCATAGGCCGACCGCAGCGCATGGGCAAGTGTCCGGTCTCGAATGCACCGACCATTCACGAAGAAGTACTGACGGTCGCTGCCTCGTCCCTCAGCGGCAGTCGGGGCCTGCAACCAGGCGTCGATGCGCAGTGGCCCCACCTCCGCGGACGCCACCCGTAGCTGCGCAATTGGCACCTCTAACAAGCGGCTCACCCGCTTATCCATAGGCTCTATCGCGAGCGCTGCCACCACCCGGCCATTGTGGGAAAGCTCCCAGGCGCAGTCGGGACGAGACAAGGCCGCCCGGGTCCAGGCCTCGCGTGCATGACCAAACTCTGTGGCGGGGCTCTTCAGGAATCGTCTTCGGGCCGGTACGGCATGAAAGAGCCCTACCACCTCCACCAGGGTGCCCTGCCCCCCGGAGGCGGGTACCGTCTGCCATCGCCCCTGTTCCTGACGCAGGCACTGGGCATGCGGGCTCTGCGCGGTTCGGCTCGTAATCGTAAGCTGCGCCACAGAGGCGATGGCCGCCAGGGCCTCGCCGCGAAACCCATGGCTTGCCACCTGCTCAAGATCTTCGAGGCTGCGAATCTTGCTTGTTGCATGCCGCTGCACCGCCAGAACCAGTTCGTCTGCCGCAATACCCGCACCATCGTCCCGTACCCGAATACTGCGAATGCCGCCTTCCTCGAGGCTGAGCGCAATGTGTCGTGCCTGCGCATCCATCGCATTGTCCAAGAG
>Ga0169931_10009622_pt1 | contig 13910 bp, 13 predicted proteins | sample Kivu_15m_20L_FD_129675 | JGI IMG/M metagenome (GOLD analysis project Ga0169931, IMG submission 129675) | Freshwater microbial communities from Lake Kivu, Western Province, Rwanda to study Microbial Dark Matter (Phase II) - Kivu_15m_20L... | ecosystem: Environmental > Aquatic > Freshwater > Lake...
AGAGGGGGTATCGGGAGTGCTGCCGGCCGGATCAACCCGGTCTCGCAGGCTGATTGGCCCGCGTCGGGAGGCGGGCATCGATCCCGTCGAGCCGTTGCGCAGTGGACGAGCGCGGTTGGTCGCCGGCAGTCGCCAGCAGTAGGGCCTTTGAAAGTACTATCCGCTGCCGAGCACGGTCTCGAAGTCCAGCTGGAACCTGATCTGGCATCCGGCCGCCGCGGGCAACTCATTCAGGGTCCTGATGCAGGAACGTTTCGTGCTGGACCCGCGACTGCGCGGCGCGGGGTAGGCGCCCGCGCTCGCCCGGCGTCTCGTCGTTCTCGTTCTCGACCAGTTCGCGGAGGGTTCGATGGTCACTGGCACTGGAGCACGCCGCGATCCGGCAACGCTGAAGCGCGCGGATCTCGAGGCCGCGTTGGCCGCACTGCCGGTGGGGCCGTTCCTCAGCGTGTTCGTGACGCATGAGATCCTCGACGCGGAAGCGTTCGCCCAATTCCAGCCACGCAGCGACGGTGAGTCGCTGAAACCGCCCACCTTCGGCGGCCGCGTGATCGCGTTCGCGCGACCGCCGGTCGTTGCGTCGGGGGGTGAACCGGTCGTCACACTAGCTGTGATCGAGTGGCCGGATCCGGCGAGTTTCCTCGCGTGGCGGTTCCAGCCGTTGTACGACGAGGCGATGCTCGCGTTGCGGGCCCGGGCGGAGCGGGGGAGTGTGTATTTCCTGCCGATCGGGGTGTTCGAGGCGGGGAGGGTGGGGACGACCCCATTGCTGCCACATCCTGACTGCCTGACACGAGGCGGCTGCCGCGTCAGTTCGGGACTCAGTATCGGGAAGACGCCTAGATGGCGGCTGGCACGACTTTTGGCGGCTCGTGTTGCACGATATTCACCGCAACGCCATCCGGATCCAGAAAGATGATCTCTGAATACGTGCCGACAGGCGTGTAGGTACTGGGTTGTTCCTTCACGTAGTGCTTCAAGGGACTGACCACGGTGTACTGGCGTTCTCGAATGCGGGGCTCGATCACATCCATGTGGTTCGTGTACAGAACCACTACCACTTGGCCTAGCTTGATCGAGGTCGGATCCGGCGGCGGAACCTCGGCAGGTTTGCCCTCTTCGATCGAGTACAGCCCGATCAGCCCGTCCGGCGCCGCGTCGGATTGGAGATGCAGAATCCGCATGGTGCAGTCTGACAGGCCCACCATTTTTCCGATGGCCGGCCCACTGACTCGCTTGTCCTCGATCACCGTGAAGCCGAGCATATCTCTGTAGCATCCCAGTGACGCCTCGGCGTCGCGGCAGAAGACGGTGACTCGGCGTACCGGTGTCGTGAGGTTCATGAGCCCACCCGCGATTCGCAATCGATCGCTGCCTCGACCAGCGGGCCGCCGCGGGGGCCGAGTTCGAGCGCCGGATGCATGTAATTCGGCGCGTAGCCAAAGGAGAGCAGCGTGCCCGGATCGGCGAAGCCGAACACGCCGCCGGCGCCCCAGAACCCGAACGAATTCGGATTGGGTCCCATCGGATGCGCTGGCGGGCAGTTCAGTTCATAACCCGTCGAAAACCGAATCGGTACGCCGAGGATCTCATCCGTGCCTCGTACGACTTCGCGCGTGGCGAGAGCGGCTGTTTCTGGGCGCATGATGCGCTTGCCATCGAGTTCGCCGCCACGCACCAGCGCGGCCCACATGCGAGCGAGTGATCGTGCACTGCCATGAATGCTCCCCGAGCCGATCTCGGCCTTGCGCCAGGCCAGCGAGTTGAAGTCCTCGTCCAGCCGGAAGCCGCGCATGCTCTTCGCGAACACGGTGTCGGGATTCGCGGTCACCATCTGCATGATGCCCGCGGGGGTCTTCTGGTACACCTTGGCCGTGCGCGCGATGTCCGCATCCGACAGTGCGAACTGCCAGTCGAGATCCAGAGGGCCTGAGAGCTCCTCGTGCAGGTACTGGGCGAGTCTGCGGCCGCCGTTGACGCGCCGAAACAGCTCACCCAGCAGGTAGCCGTGCGTCATGTTCAGGTACATTTCCTGGCTCCCGGGCGGGAAGTTCGGCGAGGTCTGCTCGATCGCGCTTACCATCGTCTCCCAGTCGTAGAGGTCACCCTCCTGCAGCGGCGCATCGACGTACGAGACACCGCAACGATGGTCGAAGAAATGCCTCACCAGAACCCCTTCCTTGCCGTTCTGGCCGAACTCCGGCCAGTACGTGCAGACCGGCTCGTCAAGGTTCAGCACGCCACGGTCGACCAGCATCAGCCCAAGCGTGGTCAGCGCCGCCTTGCCCACGGACCAGGAGCAGCTGATGGTGTTGCGCTCCCAGACGCGCCCCGCCTCGGGTTCGGCGTAACCCCCGTAGAGATCGACGACGGTTCGGCCGTCGACCATGACGTAGCAGGTGGCGCCGACCTCTCCGTCATCGCCTCGATCATGGAAGTTGGCCTCGAAGACTTCACGGACCCGCCGGAAGGCCGGATCCACGTGACCGATGATCGGCGGGGTCAGCCCCTTCAGGAATGGATTCACGGCAATGATCTCCCAAGCTTGGATGCTGATGCCGCCCGATGATACGAAGTCGGCCAATCGCCACCGATGCCCAGAGAGGGTAGTTGGATGAGGAGCGTTCATCGATTGGCTGACAGCGTGTTGGAGGACGGGCGCGGGAAACATGCCCGGCGGTCATCAAAGTCCCTGCCAAAGCAATTGGACGGCCGGGGGGCGGCCCTGAGAGTGTAATCAAGGCATCCCGTCTTGCTCCTGCGCCCGTAAATTTCGCCGAGGAACCTTTCCGAATGAGTGCCCTGCCTTCGACTTCATCCCTGGTTGACGCCCTCAGAAACGTGCTTGGTGCGGAAGGAGTCGTTTCCGACCCCGCTGAGCTCCGCTTTTACTCAATGGACCTGATGTGGTCCGGTCCGGTTGCGGCGGCGGTCGCGCGTCCGACGACGACCGATCAGGTGGTCTCCCTGACCCGCCTTGCGGTCGAGTTCGGCGTTGCGCTTGTTCCGCGCGGCGGCGGCATGTCCTACACGATGGGGTTTACCCCGAAGCATGCCCGGTCCGTCATCCTGGATCTGCGCGGGCTGAACCGAATCGTTGAGATCAACGGGACGGACATGTACGTGACGGTCGAGGCGGGGTGTACCTGGAAGACGCTCTATGAGGCGCTTGCCGAACGCGGCCTTCGCACACCTTACTTCGGCCCCGTTTCCGGGGTGCATGCGACCGTCGGCGGCGCAGTCGCCCAAGGCAGCATGTTCTTCGGCTCCGGCACCTACGGCCCGGTCGCCGAGAGCGTCCTGAGCGTCCGCACGGTGCTTGGCAACGGCTCGGTCATCAAGACCGGTGCGCGGGCCAACCGTGGCGACGTGCCTTTCAATCGCTATTACGGCCCGGACCTGACTGGCCTGTTCCTGTCGGACACGGGTGCCATGGGCATCAAGGTGGAGGTGTCCATCAGGTTGATCAAGACGCCCCAGGGCTCGGTCTGTGCGTCATTCGGATTTGAGCGTTTCGAGGACCTGTGCGAGGCGCAGGCCGAGATCGCCCGACACCGGATCGTTGCCGAATGCTTCACCCTCGACCCTTTCCTCGGGGGGAAACGAACGAACCTGCAGAGCTGGACCGATGGGGTGAAGACGCTCGCCGACGTCGCGAGGTCCCGTGGATTGGCGGATGCGGTGAAAGTTGCCAAGGGCGGCACCCGCTTCCTCGATGACTGCAACTACTCGATGCACCTCACCGTCGATGGCATCGATGATGAGGACGCACGGCGCAAGCTTGCGCTCGTGGAGAGTATCGCCCTGCGCTATGGCGGTCCGATCGAGAGCACAATTCCAACGGTGCTGCGCTCGCGGCCCTTTCAGCATGTAGGGGAGTACCTGCTAGGCCAGGGCGGGCTGCGCTGGATACCCATTCACGCGAACCTCCCCATCTCCAAGGTCCCGGAGGCCTACCGTCGCACGATGGCGTACTACGCCACACAGCACGACCTGATGGAGAAACACGGCATCAAGACGGGCTTCTCGACCAGCATTGCGGGCACGGACATGATCTTCGAGCCGCAGTTCTTCTGGCCAGACGAGCTGACGGAGTTCCATTCGAGATACGTGCCTGCAGAGAAACTGAAGGCGTATGGCGCCAATCCCGCGCGCCCCGAGGTCCGCGAGGCGGTCGTGAAGATCATGCGTGACCTGACTGCCATCTACATGGAGCTCGGTGCGGTACATCAACAAATCGGCAAGTTCTATCGCTACGAGGATTCCCTTGATCCGGTCAATTTCGAGCTCTTGCGTCAGATCCGGGCATTGATGGATCCGCACGGCATCATCAATCCGGGATCCCTCGGCCTCGGCTGACGGGAGCGCGCGTGACAACCGGCATCGCGGCCATCGCGTCCACCCCCAAATCCGCGACGCCGGCCGTTGAAGCGGCGTGGCCGTCCGCAACATACGCCTGGTATGTGTCGGGCGTACTGGCGCTGGCGTACTGCTTCTCTTTCATTGATCGCCAGATCCTGAACCTGCTCGTGGTCCCGATTCAGCAGGATCTCGGGATCAGCGACACCCAGATGAGCCTTCTGCAGGGACTCGCGTTTGCGCTGTTCTACGTGACGCTCGGTGTGCCGTTTGGACTGTTGGCCGACCGCTGGAATCGGCGCAACTTGATCATCGCGGGCGTGACGACCTGGTCTGTCATGACTGCGATGTGCGGATTGGCCGATTCCTTTTCGGAACTGTTCGTCGCGCGGCTTGGTGTAGGCGTCGGTGAAGCGGTGTTGACACCCGCCGCCATGTCGATCCTTTCCGACTATTTTCCGAGCCACAAGCTGGCGCGCGCTGCCGGCGTGTACACCAGCGGATCCTCGATCGGCGCCACGCTCGCGTTCGTGGTCGGCGGGACAGTGGCGAGTGCGGTAGCGGTGAGCCCCAGCATCGTTTTGCCGCTCGTCGGTGAAATCCGTTCCTGGGGCGCCACGTTCATCATCGTTGGCGTACCGGGCCTCCTCGTCGCCGTGCTGATGCTGAGCATACGGGAGCCCGTCCGGCGGGGGAGGCTTGCGGTGGACGTCGCTGCGACGAGGCTGCCTATCGGCGCCGTATTGCAGCTGATCTGGACTTATCGCGGCGCCTATGGCGGCTTGTACCTGGGTCTCGCGATGCAGATCCTGCTCACTTATGCGATGCAGTCATGGATTCCTGCCTATTTCATGAGAGTCCACGACTGGTCGATGTCCCAGCTCGGGCTCTGGTACGGCCTCGTCATCCTGTTCGGCTCGGTGCCGGGTCTGATGTTCGGCGCCTGGCTGGGTGACCGGCTTGTCCAACGCGGCCACGCGGACGGGCACATCCGGGTCGCGCAACTCGGCTGCACGCTTTCGATCGTGCCCTGTGTGCTCACCGCCTTGGTCCCGGACCCCGTCGTGGCGATGCTGCTTCTGGGCCTCAGCAATTTCTTCTTCAGCTTTGCATTCGGCGTCGGCCCCGCCGCGCTACAGATCATGACCCCCAACCAGTTGCGGGCGCAGGTGGCGGCAATTTACGTGCTGGTCATGGGCCTGGTGGGCTTGTTGCTGGGTCCGACGAGTGTCGCGTTGCTGACGGACTACGCGTTCGGCGACCCCATGAAGGTCGGTTACTCGATCAGTATCGTTGCGGCGGTCACCGGCCCGATCTCGGCTGCGCTGCTGTTCTTTGCACGGCGCCCCTACCTGCGGGCGATCCAGACCGCGAGTCAATGGGTGCCACGCATCTGAGCCCGGTGTACGGGACGGTCACGCCCGGGCCGTCTAAGGTTGCTCATCCGGCTGCGCGGGGCGCGCAAACGTCTGAATCATCTCCGCATAGGCGGTTTCCTCACGCTGCACCTCGGGTTGCGTGTACTGCAGTTCGAGAATGCGGAACACCCGCTGCAGGAACTCCTCTCGCCAGCGAGCCCGCGCGTCGCTGGTCGGCTGGTCGGGCGAGAACGTCTCGATGTCCTCGATGGTGAATAACTGGCGTAGCTCGGCGATGCGCTCATGCGTGTCGAGCCTCTGGCGCAACACGGCCACTTCTCCGGACAGAGCGGCCACCATGGAGAGCAGCTTGTCGGTGTTGGGATCCTCGAAAAAAAAGGGGCGGCGTCCTTTGGCCGTCCGCCGGCGCCTGACGGGAGCAACGGGGTCGCTTTTCATGGGCCTCACCCTCGGATGACTGACACCCCCAAGGATGCCACCGCAGGCCGACGCACCGCACGGCAAGTTCATTTCCCGGTGGCAATCAGTGGAGGAAGAATTTCCATGGTCGATCGGCTCAGAGGTGGCATATTTGAGACGTCATGCCGCCCGCCCGAGATGTCGTCGAAGCCGAACCGCTGGCGCAGCGCCTGAGTGATCCGTCCCTCAAGCTACTCGACGCTTCCTGGTACCACGCGCTCGAACATCGCAACGCGCAATCGGAGTTCGAAGCGGCCCACATCCCGGGCGCGGTCTTCGCTTCCCTCGACCTCTTCGCGGACCCCGAGGGGGTGCTGCCCCATGGCTTACCGCCCATCGCTTATTTCGAACGGGCCGTCGAAAAGCTCGGCGTTTCCCGCGACAGCGACGTGGTCGTGTACGACGCCAGTGGGTTTCGTTCGGCGCCCCGGCTCTGGTGGTTGTTCCGATGGGCGGGGCATGAACGGGTTTCGCTGCTCAACGGCGGCTTGCGTGCCTGGCGTGCCGCCGGCCTGCCGATCGCCAGCGGGAGTTCGCCTACGGCGTCCGCGGCATTCAACTCGGAGGGCGGCCAAATGTCCGTCTGCGGCGCAACGGCTGTGGTTGCTGTGCTGCAAGAGAGGAACACGCGGATTCTGGATGCGCGTCCGCGCGATCGGTTCCTGGGCATCGCGCCCGAGCCTTGGCCTGGTCTGCGGCGCGGCCATATCCCTGGCAGCGTCTCGGTGCCCCTCGATCAGCTGACCGAGCGCGCGACCGGGCGCCTGCAATCCGTGTCCGTGCTGCGCGACGTGTTCGAGCGGGTGGGCGTCAAGCCCGGTTCACGGGTTATTGCGACCTGTGCGTCGGGCGTGGCCGCAGCGGGCCTGGTGCTCGCCCTCAAGCAGATCGGCGTCGAGGCGACGCTGTACGACGGGTCATGGGCGGATTGGGGTGCGCGTGAGGACCTGCCGATCAGTTCCCCTGAACCTAGCCCGAGTGGATGGAGGATGACGCCATGAGTAGTCGACGGTTCCGCAATACAGGTCGAGTCTTTGTCCGGGGGTCCGAGGTCGAGGCGGAAACGCTGGGCGCGGTTGAGGGCGGCCGAATGTCCGGCCTGGTGACGGTCAAGACGCTGATGGCCAGCGACCTCGTCGTCATGCTGGAGTCGTTTCGAGCAAAGGGGGTCGTTGATCCCGCCCACCTTCATGACGACCACGAGACGGTGTGCTTCCTGAAAAGCGGCCGCCTGCGGCTGGTGATCGGGGAGGAGTCATTCGTGGCCGAACCGGGTGACGTCTGGTTCCATCCCAAGGGCGTAATGCACTATGCCGAGGCACTCGAGGAGAGCGTGCAGATCGAGGTGAAGGTCCCGCCACGCAAGACCTGGGTGAGTCCTGGCGACTGATCGATCGCCGTCGGTCATCGTGAACACCCACGAATGAATTGGCGGCGGTGCCCTCGCTCGTGGATCATTCCGAGACCACCCGCATCGCGGGTACCGCCCTTCCGGAGGCAGCCATGACCGCCAACGCCCCGCATGCCATGTTCCCGACCGCCACTCACGACGAACAGGCGCGTCAGGATTTTCTGAAGAGCCTGCGAATCCATGTCACAGGCCGGTTCCATTCAGGCAATGCGACGCTCTTCGAGCGCAAGGTCGCACCGGAGTTCGAGCGCAGCCAGGGGCGAGCGCTGCGGAGCCGCAAGGAGATCCGGGAAGCCATGGCCCTCGAACCTCACAGCAAGTGGTGGGGTTCCCTGTTGCGCAGCACCCAGGAGATGCTTTACGACACCGTTGGCCCAAGCATCGAACGCCAGCTACCCGAGCTGATCGAGCGGTCGAAACAGCTCCGGGGCCGGTTGGGTTCGCTGCAACTGGATCCGACGCTCGAGATACCGCGCTATCACACGGCGGTCGATATCCACTGCAAGCCAGGCGGCTACCACACCGAGCTCTGCGCCGATGATGTCTTCGCCGGGGCCGAATTCGATCGCACGCTACACCTGTACTCGATGGGTGGGTTGGGGCCTCTGACGGATGACGTCGGCGTCACGACCTCGAGCTGGACGCGCGAGCAGCATCCGCAGTTCCGGCCTACTCGCATCCTCGATATGGGGTGCACCATCGGCCACAGTACGCTGCCATGGGTCGATGCGTACCCGGAGGCGGACATCTTTGCCATTGATGTGGCTGCGCCTTGCCTTCGTTACGGGCACGCCCGTGCAGAAGCGTTGGGTCGGAAAGTGCATTTCAGTCAGCAGAACGCCGAGAAAACGTCGTTTGCCGACCGGTCGTTCGATGTCGTCCTCTCGCAGATCATGATGCACGAGACGTCAGCGAAGGCACTGCCAGCGATCTTTCGCGAGTGTCATCGGCTGTTGAAGCCAGGGGGTTTCATGTTGCACTGCGAAGCCATCGACCGTGCAACGCCCTTCGACAAGTACTACTCGGAGTGGATGGCCCACTTCAACAACGAACCGTTCATCGGTTCCGTCCAGGATGTGGATTTTGTCCGAACCGCGACGCAGGCGGGATTCGAGGCCTCCGCCGTATTCGAGACAATGCTGCCGAGCCGATACAAGAGCCGCGCGAGTGAGGGCAAGACCGTGCCGGCTTACTTCATGGTTGGTGCGCAGAAGCTGGCATGACACCCGCCAACGCCGTCGCCAGTCAGTGTGATTCGCCGATCGACCGCACGCGTGTTCTCGCCAACTGGGTGGTGGGGCGCTCTTATGTCGACTTGAGCGAGGCGGATATTGAGCGGCTGGAAATACTTCTGCTGGATCATCTTGCGTGTGTACTTCGCGGGTCCTACCTGCCCTGGAGCCGTGCCCTGATCGACTGGGCGAGAACCTATGACGGCTCGGGCGAGGCCGTGCTGATCGGAACGGAGCTGCGCACGTCTGCGCTGATTGCCGGGTTCGTCAATGCGACTGCTGCCCATGGTCTCGAGTACGACGACACGCACGACGCGTCGCTGAGCCATCCCGGTGCCGCGGTCGTCGCGACCGGTCTTGCGGTGGGTACGGAAGTCGGTGCCACCGGACATCAGGTGCTGCAGGCCATTGCGGCGGGCTATGAAGTGACCGCCCGGGTAGGCCGTGCAACGGGCCCGTCAGTGCTGGAGCGGGGCTTTCACCCGACCGCCCTGTTCGGGGGCTTTGGCGCGGCGACCACTGCTGCGATGCTTCGCGGACTCGATGCGACGGGGCTCTGCAACACCTGGGGACTGCTGCTCTCGATGGCGGGCGGGTCGATGCAGTTCAGTCAGGACCCGCGCGGCACCGTGGTCAAGCGGCTGCACGGAGGCTACGCCGCGCAGCATGGGATACTGGCTGCGCAGCTCGCTGCGCGGGGTCTGGCGGGTCCAGCTCAGGCTCTGGATGGCGTCTACGGCGTCGCGAGGCTGTTCGGGAGCGAAGATCGCCAGACCGACTGGCTGGTTCCTGGTCGGAACGATCGGCTGGCGATCAACCAGATCAGCCTCAAGCCCTATCCGTGCTGCCGGCTGTTTCACTCCACCATTGACGCGCTGCGAGAGATCCTCGGGGAACTCCCTTGTGACTCCCAAAAGATTGCGTCGATCCTCGTCGGGGGGCCGAGGGTCTTGCCGCTTCAGCACATGATGCGCAGGCCGACGTCGGCGATGGCCGCGCAATACAGTCTGCCGTTCTGTCTCGGGGTCGTAACGATACGGGGGCCCTACGGTGAGGACTCGTTCGAAGAGGACAGGCTTGGGGATCCTCAGGTCCTTGCGGTTGCGGATCTTGTGGAGTGCGTTCCAGATGAAGAAATGGAGCGCGCATTTCCTGAACACTTTGGAACCTGGGTGGAAGTGAAATTTACCGACGGGACGGCAGTCCGGCGAGATCGTCTCGACAGTCTCGGCACTCCTGCGTATCCGATGTCGCGTGGCGATGTTTTGCGCAAGTTCCGCCGGCTAGTGGACGCCTGTCCGACCGAGATCGATGATCATACGATCGATGTGGCCGTGGCAGCGCTCAGGCATAACGGGCCAGTCGCACGTCTGACTCGCCATTTTTCCCAGAAAGAGTTCCGCGCGGCGATGCCTTCGTAACGGGTAAGCGAGCGGCCGGCGCCCTGCCTGGCGCCGAGCGAAGGCCAGCAAGTGTGCGGTAGCGGCGATCGCTCAGGTTCGTCGATTGCTGCAAAATGGCTACTAGAGCTCGCGCACCACACGAAATCCGATGCTGAAGTACCGGACCGTTGCGGCGTCGCGGTGCCGGTTGGCCGGGCGCATCGACGTCGCGAAGTAGCGCCAGGAAGCCCCACGGAAAATGCGTCGACAACCGGCCTCACCACCCCAGGGAGAGCCGTCTTCGGGTGCGCCCACGTACGAGTCGTGATCGCAATCCTCAACCCATTCCCAGACGTTACCGGCAGTGTCGTAGAGACCGAAGCCGTTGGCCTTGAACCGCGCTACCGGCGCCGTGTGCACGTACCCGTCGCGACAGTTCATCACCGACCAGTCGGAGAAGACGTCGCGAGCCGTTAAATCCGCGGCATTGGCATAGTCACACCCAGTGTCGACCGAGGCACCCCAGAAGTAGTCCGAAATGGTACCGCCCCGCGCCGCGTACTCCCATTCTGCCTCGCTCGGCAGGCGATAGCGCTGTCCCGTCGTCCTGCTAAGCCAGGCTACGTACGCCGGCGCATCCGCCCAGCTTACGCAAACGACGGGATGCGAATCGGTCTGCCGGTAGCCCGGATTGCGCCAGCCGCGCCCCTCTTCCAGGACATCGGCCGCGCCGTTCCAGGCGATGCAGGCGGAGCCGTCCACATACCCTGTCGCTGCAACGAACCGCCGATAATCGCCGCGCGTGATCTCGGTACGCGACATTGCAAAGGCAGTCTTGATCGCCACGGTATGCTGCGGACGCTCATCGGCGTCGCCGGCCATCGCGCCAGAGGGTGCGGATCCCATGGCGAAGGTCGCGGCAGGTAACACCACCATCTCCGGGCACGTACGGCAGTCCCGAAAAGAGGAGCCGGTATCACGCGGGGGAATCGCCGACGCAGGCGTTACTGGCGATGTGGACGACGACAGGAACATTCCGAGCGCGGCTACCCACGTGATCCGGCGAACCTCTTCCCTCCAATTCACCACAGAGCTTCCTGAGCGGACCGTTCGAGCCGATTCAGCACAAACCGGCGTCGAAACGGCCCCGGCTTCGCTTCGACGGGCAAGCCACAGACTCGCTGCTCTGCTCAGGCTGCTGCTCAGGCCTCTGCTAGGGCCTGTTCACGCTATCGCAAGGCCTCGACGACCAGTGCGAAGTAGATGAAGGCGATGAACATGAGGTCGAGCTTGTCGAAGCGGCTGAAGATCCGGCGGAAGCCTTTGAGCCGGCGGAACAGTCGCTCGATCTCATTGCGCCGTCGATACAGTTCTTTCTTGAGCCGCCATGGTGCGACGCGCAGCGGATGCGGCGGCACGACGGGGATGAAGCCGAGGTCGAGCGCCAATTGCCGTGTTTCATTTCCTTCATATGCGCAGTCCGTCAGCAGATGGCACGACATCGGCAACTCCGGGATTGAGCGCAGTAGCGCACGCCCTTCGGGCGCATCGCCCGCCTGGCCCGGCGAAAGGGAAAGTTCTATGGCGCATCGATCACTCGCGGCAACCATATGAACTTTGGTACTCCAGCCGCCGCGGGACTTGCCGATGGCTTGAGGTCCGTTTTTTTTAGAGCGCCGGTGCCATCGCGATGAACCTTCACGATCGTACTGTCGAGACTGACCGCCTCGAGTTTCACTCGCACCATTTGCTCGCGCTGCAGCTCGGCGAACAGCCGATCGAGCACGCCCGCCTTGGCCCAACGGTTCATGCGCATGTAGACCGAGTGCCAGTTGCCGAAGCGCTTCGGCAAAGCGCGCCATTTGCAGCCATTCTCGGCCACGAAGAGGATCGCGTTGATCACCTGCAGGTTCGGCAGCGTCACGTTGCCGCGCTGGCGCGGCAAATGACGCGCGATTCGTTCGTACTGCTCGGGTGTGATTTCCATCCGCGCAGCATATCAATTAGCGTGAACAGGCCCTAGAAGGACCACTCGGCTCGCAAGCCGAACTGTCTCTGCCTAGCGGGAGTCACCACCACGCCCTGCTGGGAGAAGTTGAATCCCTGCCTGAAGTCTGTATTCCGCGAGGCCGCAAGATAGTCGTCGTTATCGAAGAGATTGCGGGCGAACAGCTCGACCTTCCAGTTGTCGCGCTCGATGCCCGCGCGCAAGTTGACCAGCACGTAGTCTGCGGTATTCGCGAGGTTGCTCTCCTCGACGAAGGCCTCACCGAAGTACATGGCATCCGCCCGGAGCGTGCCGGTCAGGCTGTTGCCCAACTCCACGCTATAGGTGCCAGAGACGCCACCGCTGAACTCTGGGAACCGGGGGACCGAGTTTCCGGCCACGTCTGCGTTGCCGGAGAAGCGGGCGCAGAAGAGGCAAATGAACTCCTTGTATTCGGTGGCCGCCCACGCAAAGTTCGCCGAGACGAGGAAATTGTCGGACACTTGATATGCGCCCTCAGCCTCCAACCCCCAAAGATCCGTCTGCCCCGCATTCACGGTGACCTGCACGACGCGCACGCCCGTGAGGGGGTCTGACGCCGAATTGCCACGATCGACTACGGGAATCGAGAACCGCGTCTGATGGCTCGTCCATTCCATGAAGTACGCGGCGAGGTTCACGTAGCCGCGGCCGTCTGCGAGCCCCTGCTTCCAGCCGATCTCGTAATTTTTGAGGTCTTCCTCCTCGATGTTGATACCTGCGCCCGTCAGCTGCTGGATCTGATCGCGCACGCCTTGGCTTGCCGCGACGAGTTCGGGGTTGAAGCCGCCGGGCCGGTTGCCGATGGAGTAGGTGGCGTACAGGTTGGTGCGATCGAACGGGCTGTAGGCAAGGATTACGCGCGGCAGAAACGTCTTGTACTCGGTGCTGAGTACCGGGGCGTTCGCCGCGGTCGATCGTTGGGTGATCTCGTCCGTCTGGTATCGACCCTCGAGGTTCAGCGTGATCTGGTCGCTCAGCTTGTAGCCCAGTGCGGCGAACAGCCCGGTCGTCTCGGCCTCATTCGTGGCGACCGGGTTGAGCGAAACAAAGGTCGCGGCCGGCGGCCGGAACAAGACGAACAGCCCGCCCGCGTCCGGGGTGGAGTACTTCTGCTTGAACGATGATGCGCCGAAGAGCCACGTCAGGCGCTGGTCAGGAGCAGACTCGACGCGGATCTCCTGGCTGGAGCTGCGATTGCGCTGTGGGCCGCTGGCGTACCAGCCATAGGTCGGAGAGACATCCCAGTCGCGGAAGTTGCTCGTTTTCTCCTCGTTGTAGCCGAGTATTCCAGAGACCGAGATGCCTGAGGGCATGTCATAGGTGACTGACAGGCTTCCAAAACTCGATTCGCGGGCGAGTCCGACTCCGTCCAGTGAGGGCATGCCGTTCAGCGGCGAATAGTTACGCGAGTTGTCGATGAACAGCGACTGCATTTCCGGCGTCAATGTCGTGAATGGACCACGGGTCGCGAGGTCTACTTTGGGCAGGTCGCCGCAGAAGAAGGCCGTCGTCGAGAATGCCGGTCCCATCACGCCCGGAACGCTGAAGGGGCCGCAGTTGCGATCGGTGCCGCCGAGGAAAAACCCTGCAGGAGGGCCGTCATCGTCCTCGAAGTAGCGCAGGTTCAGCTTTGCGGTCAGATTCTCGGTGGGCGTCGCA